>WUUC01150666.1_pt1 | contig 253668 bp, 200 predicted proteins | sample 6278441 | NCBI WGS metagenome assembly WUUC01 (sample SAMN13675441, study PRJNA597444) | soil metagenome | isolation source: soil | place: USA: Washington | collected 2017-10 | reverse complement strand
ACGCGGTCGCGCCGAACAACGCGGTCGCGCCGAACAACGCGGTCGCGCCGAACAACGCGGTCGCGCCGAATAACGCGGTCGCGCCGAATAACGCGTTCGACCCGCAGCGCTCTTACTCGCAGTTCCTCCCGTTCTATGACGCGAACACCGGGAGGCTCGACCAGCGCCAGCTGGCGAACGCGTTCACCAGCTTTGGTGTCGATCCGAACGTCGCTCAGGGCCTGTCGACTTGGTTGGCGGAGAATGTTCCTCCGCAGCAGTTCTATCAGCCGATGTGGAACGCCTTCGGTGGCCGCGGGCCCGCGAACCTCGATCAGCTCGGCTACAGCTTCGCGCCTCAGCAGGCTCGCGCGGACTTGGCGAACGAGCTCGCCAACCGCCGCAACATGGACAACGCGGTCGGCCGCCCGGATCTGGCTCGCCGCCGTCCCGCGACGCCGAATAATGCGGTCGCACCGAATAATGCGGTCGCGCCCAACAATGCGGTCGCGCCGAATAATGCGGTCGCGCCGAATAATGCGGTCGCACCGAATAATGCGGTCGCGCCGAATAATGCAGTCGCACCGAACAATGCAGTTGCGCCGAATAATGCGGTCGCGCCGAACAATGCGGTTGCGCCGAATAATGCGGTCGCGCCGAACAATGCGGTCGCGCCGAATAATGCGGTTCGCCCGAACAACGGAAATGCCCGCATCGACGGCACGCCGAATCCGCCCACGAATCCGGTGATCAGCCCGCGGCCCGACGTGCCGCCGGAGAATCCTCCGCAGGTTCCGCCTCAGACGCCTCCGCAGACTCCGCCGGTGGTGGTCACGCAGCCTCCGGAAACGCCGCCGCAAACGCAGACCCCGCCGAAAGAGCTCACCCTCGATCGCGGCCAGGCGCGGATCGCTTCGGGCATGTATGGCGCGAACGCGAAGGTGCTCGACGTCGATGGCCAGGGAACGGTCAGCGCCGGCGATACGGTCGAATATCGCAATGCTCAAGGTCAGACGACGCGCGCCACGCTCACCCGCGAGCAAGCGCTCGACTTCAATCAGCGCTCGAACGTGGTGAACACCGCGCTCAAGGCGACGCCGCCGCCGTGGAAGTTCACCGGTAACACCTCGCCGAGGTTGCTCGACGATCGGGGTCGCGAGGTTCAGTCGAACCAGTTTTGGGAAGTGGTCGAAAGGCCAGGTACCGACAACGGCCGCCCGGCGAAGATCAAGTTCCTTCAGCTCAGGGAAGGTGCGGATCCGGCCGCTGCGGTCGATGATCTGTACGCGCATCCCGATCGTTATCAGTTCGACTGCGCAACTGCGGTTCGCGTGGTGAACTTGAAAGCGACGCGCGACACGGTCGGAAGCGACGACTTCAACAATTCGAATCGCGGCCTCGTCCTCTACGGACGCTGGGATCAGAACGACGGCGGTGGAGAAGACGGCGGCTGGAAGAACGAATTTTTCGGCCAACGAAACGGTATCGACTTCGAACGGTTCGATCCCGGCACCGGCGATCGTTTGGTGCCGGGCGATTGGCGCTACTACGAAAACAAGGGCGACACGACGTCCGCTTCGCAGGGCTGGAACGTCATCTATCTCGGAAAAGACGAGAACGGGAAAGACCAGTTCTGGCGCACGATGCACGGCACGTTCACCGACAGCCAGCCGGGTCAGACCGGTGGCCGCGTCTTCGGTGACGGCCTCTCGGGCGAATATTTGGCGGCGGTTCGAGGGACGACGGACATCGACGCGTTGATGCGCATGGATCGCAATCCCGGCGCCGGTCGTTAAGGTTGCCGGCCGAGGAGGCCGGCCCTACCCATGGTCATCCGTTCATCGCCTCCGAAACCTCAGCTCGCGCTGGTATTGACGCCGATCGAGCCGCAATACGCGGCGGGGTCGATTCCTGATTTTCGAGCTGTCCTCAAGAACAGCGGCAAAACAGCGGTGAAGCTGTGTACCTATATGTTGAAGTACCGGCTGCTCGCGGCGATGAACGCCAGCGACGCGAGTGGCCAAGACTTCGCATTATTTCCGTTCGTTCCCGCGAAATATGCGCCGCTCAAACCGGCGGATTTGAAGCTGGTGGCACCTGGCCAAGAGATCACTGAGGATTTGAAGATCTCCGGCTCCGAGGAGTGGGGATTCGTGAAAAACGGATCGCTGCCGCCCGAGGTTGGCCGAGGTTTCATCGCGCGCGGCTTCTCCGCCGGCGCTGTTACTTTCGCCACGATGCTCTACGGTCGGATGGCGATCTATACGGGTACGAACAATATCTATGACGGACGCTGGAGCGGCCGGACTTTGCCGGATGATTTTCCCGGCGCGGATAAGTTGGATCTCGTCGGCCTTTTTCGCGGAGAAGTCGAAGGCAAGGCGAGAGTCGTCTTCAAGTAAGTTAGGAGTCCGGCTTATTTCGACCGGATCCCTTAGTAGAACGCCGGCCAATCCTGAGGCGGGCGGGTCGGCGGATTTGCTGCCGAGACGACCTCGTCGATCGCCTCCCACGTCACCGCACCCTGCGAGATAGTTACTGTCCCCGCGACCCATAGTTTGCCGTCGAGGGAAGTCAGATGTCTGGGCCCCACGGGACCGCGCATGACGGCTCGGCCGTCGAATAAAAGGCGAATGGTCGCGTCGCTGCCGAAATCACCGCCGTCGACGATCGGCTCGACGATGACCCCGTAAGTTCCGTCGGGCGGAGCTTCGATGCGCGCGACCTCCGGACCGAAGCCGAGCGCGTCGTCGTCCAAGCTGCCTCCAAAAGTCGGCGCTGAAGAACGGGCCGAGAGCGAGGCGCTGGGATCACCGAAGCGCCCTCCGGGTCCGACGATGTGCAGATCGAGATCGCTGTTTGCTCCGTCCCAGGAGAGCAAGGCGCGGAGGCCGGATTCACGTCCGATCGCCGAAGCGACGATCGTCGAACAACGCGATTCACCGAAACCGCTGCCCACGCCGGAGGCGACGACCTCGACACGATTTTGACCGGGAAAAAGCGGCAAACGTTGGACGGTGAAAGCGCCGGAGGGTTCGACGAGGAAGACACCGTCGAGCACGTCCATCTGCGCGTTCCGGACGCGCCAAGTGGCCAAACGGACAGGAGGCGTGATCGTTCCGCGCAAGATCGGCAATTCGAGATCTGTGGTGCTCGATCTGCGGTTCGGCTCGTCGAGCGAGATCTCCGCACACCCCGGACAACTCAGCTCGATCTCCACGATTTGTCCGCGGCTCGCCCCGGCGATGGAAGCGGAGATGCCGAGCGTGGTCGGGCCAGGATCGAGCTCCACGCCGTCGATGGCGAAAGCGATCTTTTGCAGCTGGCCGGGAGTGTCGTTTCGGACAGTGATGCTGCGTTCGAGGCCGCCGGCACAACCGCGTGCGCTCGCGGGAGTGACGTCGATGTTGACGCTCTCCGCGGCGGTCGAGACCTCGCCGGAGACGCGGATGGTACGTGTACCTTCCGGGAAGACGCTGTCCGTTTCGGGCTCGAGAATGATCAACCTCGGAGGACGGGCTTGCAGGCTGCAACGGCCGTCGTTGCTGCAAACGGCGTCGGCTAAATTGGGATCGTTCGGCTGCGGGCAATCCTCGGCCGCGACACAATCATTTTCACAGACACCGTCGGCGCCGCTCGAGGCCGAGGCGACGCAGTACGAGCCAAAAGGACAGTCGTTTTGATTGCGGCACGGCGGACCGCTGCAGGAAATCGTGGTGAAGATCAGCGCAAAGAGCGCCAGCCGTTTCAGCACGAAGGTGTGTACTCGACGGTGATCATCGAGCCCTCCGAGGGCGGCGTATCGAAGTGCACGGCGGCGTCGCTTGGGTCGTAGGTCCACTCCGAGGGCGAGACGACGTTCCCGTTCACGCGAACCTCGATCGGCTGTGTTTCGTCCGCGGGACGCATGAGATCGAAACGTGCGGTCAAACCGAACGCCGCGCTGCCGAGCGCGCTCAACGTCATCGACCAATCTGCACAAATCGACTCGCTCAGGCCGTTTGTTTGGTCGATGAAGTCTTCATAACGGAGACCGGGTGCTGCACCAGAGCCGCTGCCGCCGGTGGGCATGAAGTTTCCGCAGCCGTTTTCTTGGCCGGTGATGCCCGCAAAGAGAAAGCCGTTTGGGGAAGCGTCTCGTAGCTCATTCAAATAGAAGAGCGTCGACGCGGGTGATTGATCCTCCTCGTCGCTCACGACGACGACGAAGAGCGTGGCGTCCGAGCGGATCAGCTCGACGTTCGGCTGTACGCCCGCTTCGGCGAGCGAGAGCGCGGCGGCCATGGCTTCCAAACCTTGCTCGATGCCGGAGCCGTTGATGCCGACGTTCACCTGCGCGGCGAAGGTCGCGTCGAGCTGCGGGATCGCCGGGGAGAGCACCGGTCCGACGAGCAGGCCCGGCGAAGGAAAGAGCGTGGTCGTGGTGACACCGATGTGAAAGTCGACGCTACGCATCTCGGCTTCGTCGATGAAGTCGCGGAAAGACATCGCCAACTGTGATTGTTCGTCGAACATCGAGCAGCTGTCGTCGATCACGAACAAGACATCGACTTTGCGCGATGCATTCTGGACGAAGCTGTCGGTGGCGCGTGGATTTGCGGCCCCTTCGCCGAGGATGGGCACGATGATCGGAAAAGCGGTGTCGCGAACGACGATCTCCAGCTCGGCGGTGTCGCGGCCGAAGTCAGCTGGCCTATAGGACAGGTTAGTCTTCACCGTATTGCCGGGCCTGAGCTCAGCCGGAAGTGTCGGCGGGGAGCTGATGATTTCCGCGGTCGCGCTGTTCAGCGTGATGGAGTCGATATACGCGGCGCGCGTGCCTGCGTTGAACACCGTGACTTGAGTGACCGGAGAGGTGCAGTCGACGAGACTTTGTCCGAAGTCGACGATCGGGGGCTCGACATAGATATCGATGTATCCATCCGCGGAGCCGATAATCGATACGTGGCGCTCGGGAAAAACGGGATCATCGGTGAGCATGACGTAGTTCGCTTTGGAGTCGACCTCCGCGGTCGGCGCGTACGTCGCTTGAAGGAAAGTTTGTTCACCGGGCAACAAAGTCAGCGGATAGGCCGGCGCGCCCGCGAGGGTGATCGCAGGATCGATCGGTGCGCGGAATGATCCGGAGACCAGGTTGCAGACATCAGTGCCGATGTTGGTGATCGTCAGCGACAAGGTTCGCGAATAACCGAGCGGTAAGAGGCCGAAGTTGATGCTCGACTCCGAAAAACCGAGCTCGCACAAGCGGTCCGCCAGCGCGCCGCTGATCGGAACTTGAAGGAGCGCGTTTGCCGGATCGTCGCTCTCGATCTCCAGCGTGCCGGTGAATTCGCCGATCGCCGAGGGTGTGAAGGTCACGTACGCCGTCAAAGACTCTCCGGAAGCTATCCTGGCCGGAAGACCAGGTGTGTCGCCGAGCGCAAAGGCCGCGCCGGTGACGCGCAAGGCTTGGACTTCGACCTCTGCAGATCCCGCATTGATCATGATGAACGCGCGCCGGTGCGTGGCCATGTCCCTTGTGGCTCCGAAAGCGATCGCTTCCGGCTGCACGATGAACAGCGGGCCCTCCCCGCTTCCACGGACCTGCACCTTCGCCTCGGGAACCGCAGGATCCGAGGTCTGGACGAACAGCTCACCCTCGAAGCTCGCCGCGGAAGCGGGCGTATAGTCGAGCGCGATCAACGTCGAAGTCGAAGGATCGAGCACCAGCGGAAGCGTGCGCATCGTGGAAGCTGTCAGCTCCGTGCCTCCACTGGTCGCGATGGAGAGGATCGATACCGCGTTCGTGCCGAAGTTTTCTACGGTCACGGACCGGCTGGTCTTCGTGCCGATCCCCACCGTGCCGAAATCGACGAGCGGCGGATCGAGGCGAACCGTCGCTTCGTTGGCGCTCGCGCGGACCACCACTTCGACACCACAACGTTCGCCACAGATCTCGAAGACGATGCGTCCGTTGTCTTCGCCGAACATGAGCGGCCGATATTCGAGATCGAGCTGAAGCTCGCTCCTCGCGGCCACGGTGAGCGGCGCGGAGCTGTCGAAACGCGCCAGCGCAGTGAGCGAAAAATGTTCGGGGCGCTCAAAAGCTTCCGTGCTCACGCGTCCATCGGCGGCGTCGAGCCCGATGTTTTGCAGATAGATCTCTGCGGTGCGCGACGTGCCGACTGTGGTCGCGGCGAGCTCGATCAACGTCGGGCGAACGAGTAAGTTGCCGGCGATTCCGAGACCGGTGAGCCGCACGTTGCTCATCGGGGTCTCCGTGTCGTTCGTGGCGATCACCAACATTCCTGCGGTGGGCTCGTCGTTCAGCGGAGAAAAAGCGACATCGATGATCCCTTGGCCACCCGGCGGGACGAGGACATCGAGCAACACCGCAGAGAAGGGGGACATCGCATCGACCGTACTGATCGAAAGATCAGCATTGCCGTTGTTCTTCACCGCGAAACGGACGCGCTTCGTCGCGCCGATCGGAACTTCGCCGAAGTCGATCACCTCAGCGCTCAGCCCAACTTTGGGAACCACGCGGATAAACGCTTCTTCGCCGCCGCAATTGCACGCGGAGAAAACTGCGAGCGACGCGAGCGCGAGACACAGACGCGCGAAACTCATGGCGGAATAGTAGCGCGCTCTCGGCGCCGAAAAGAGGTGGGCTGGCCCGCTACATCACGCGAACGAGCTTTTTCGAAAAGGCGAGCGCATCGAGGCGATCCTGGAAGAGCTCGAGGACATCGGCCCGATTTGCGAGGAGCTGCGTGGTTCCGCCAGCGGCCTCGACGACGATCATCACGCGGTCGACCTTCGGCTCGATCGAGCGCGCCTGCTCGAAAAAGACGACGGTCGCCCGAAACAGCGGGGCAAGATCGACCGGGGCCGAATATTTCGGCACGTTCGCGCGGAGGCGCAAGGCGTGATGGCCGCCGTCGGTGCGGATCACGATGTCCCCTTTGAGCGACGAGGCGTGTTTGCCTCCGAGCGCGATCGCCGAGTCGATCGCCGATTTCCACGGCAAGGGATCGATCGGGGCGTACTGCGCGCGCACCGTCGGAAGCTGGGCGACGTCGGCCACGGGTTTGGCTTTTTCCGGCGGCGGCTCGTGTTTCACCGGCTCGCTCTTCTTGGCCGGCGGATCGATCGCCACCGGTTGTTGCGGCTTCGGCTGAGGCTGAGCTTGAGCCTGCGCGACGATCACCTGCCCGCTCAAGCTCTTGGCCAAAGTTTCCACCACCAACATGCCGGGATAGTCGCGCTCGGCGTAACACTTCTGCCAACGTTCGAGCTGGCGTTCGAGCGCGACCTTCGCCGTCTCCACGCGCGCGCCATCGCCCGCCGCCGCCGCCACATCTTGCAGCTGACGCGCCCGAGCGGAGAGCATCAACGCACGATCACAATCGCCGTTCGTCTCGAGGTCGACCTCGCTGGCCAACGAAAAAGAACGATCGAGATCGGGCAGCGCATCCGCCGGACGTTCCTTCATTAAGAATCCGCGCGCGCGCAGATCGTAGATGAAGACGCGGAGGCGATCCGCTTGAGCCGGTGCGGTCGGCGTGCTGGCGATGTCCGAGAGAGCTCGGTCGAGCAGCGCGATTGCTTCGTCGACTTGCCCGAGGCCGAGCATCGCGCTCGCCCGCCACGCGCGGTACCAGTGTACGTCGCGCGACCCGAGGTTTTGATTCTCGAACGCCGCCGCACGATCCATCACCACGCCGAAACGGCCGTTCGCCGCTGCGGGGCCGAGCTCCGTCTCGCGAGAGAGATGCGGTGCAAGCGAAATGCGGCCACCTCCGGCGCAGGCTACTGATCCGAAGGACAGGCTGATCGAAAGGACAGTGAGAACGAAATTTTTCATCGGTATTTGTTGATCAGATAACGTTCGAGATCGCGGAGCGCGCGGCGTTCGCCTTCCGACAAAGAAGATTGCGTCGAGAGCTGCGCAAAAATTCGCGCAGCGGCTTCGGCATCGTTCGAGCGCACCGCAGCTTCGGCTTCGGAAGTGCGCCAATCCGAGAGCTTCGCTGCATGGTTTTTGACGCGCGCGGCGATGGTGTTCGCTGTCTCGGCGAGCAGCGCTTTTTCCATACGTTTTTGATCGAGCCCGTCTTGTTCGTCTCTCGGAAGCTTCGAAGGATCGAACCGCGAGTCGATCTGATCTTCGGCGAGCACCGCACCTGCGAGCGCCGTCGCGGCTTTCACCGAGGTTGTTCCGCCGGTCGCGGCGAGCGTGCAGGAGTCGATCGTCACGCGCAGCGCCACCGGAGGCTGGGGACGTTTTTTCTCTTCGATCGCTTTGACTTGATCGTGCTCCAAATAACGCGCGCCGAGCTTCGGGGTTTTCGTCAGATAGAGCGCCAAACGATCGCGCAGTCCCGCGTAGATCTGCGGGCAAGCGGTCTTCACGGTCTCCGCCGCTTCCACGGCCGCCACGTACGCCTCGGGCTCAGAGCTCTCGGGCGCGAGTTGTTTGCCGATCGCGGCCACGGCGGCTTTCGCCTCCGCGTGTTCGGGATCGAGATCGAGCACCCGACGGTAATACACGAATGCGGCCCCGGACCTTCCCGAGGCGGAGTGTTCTTTCGCCGCTTTCACCGCCGTATCGACGAGCGCACCGCGGAGCTCCGACGTCCCTTGCCGCGCGTCGATGTCGCTCGGATCGAGCTCCAGGATCGCGCGATACGACGACGCTGCACGTACGTTATCTTCGCCCGCGCGCGCATCTTTGGCTTCGGCCTTCAGCTCGACCAAACGTGCAGCGATCGCCACCTTGCGGCCCGCCTTCGCCAAGTTCGATTTCGCGCTCACTTTCAAGGCGTCATCGAACGCGACGCGCGCTTCGTCGTAATCTTTTTTGGCGAGCGCCGAAGAACCGCGCTGGAGATGATCGGCCATGGCCGCCGGTGGCTTCGAGACTTGTAGCGCAGCTTGCAACATCTCCGCGGCTTGTTCGTAGCGCCCCGCATCGGAGGCACGCTCCGCTTCCGCGACCAACGCGCCGAACGCACGTTTCACCAGCTTGTCGCGAAACGCAGCGTGACCTTTGAGCTTCGCAGAAAACGGCTCCAAACGCGAGACAGCGAGCATCGCTTCCGCAGGACGTTGATCCGCGATTCGCTGCGCTTCTTCGTAGGCTGCGCGCGCGGAACAGAGCGCGACCTCAGATGCCACCATCGCTGCGGGGAGAGTCGGATCCGCGGTCGACGCGGCCTGGATCTTTTGGATCGCGCTCCCCGGGTTGTTCGCCTGGAGATCATCGGCAGCGCTGTTCAAAAGTGCGAGCACGTTCTTTTCGGCGTCGGTGTGCTCGAGCGCCAACATCAGCTCGGCCACTGCTTTTTGCGGCAGATTTCTCTCCGCGAAAGACTTCGCGCGATCCGCCCGTAATCTCGCGCTTTCTTTGCGTGCCTTCACTGTTCTTGAGGACACGTCGGCGGGAGCGTTCGCGCGCTGCGAAAGGACCGTGTAGAGCTCAGCCGCGTCTTCCCACTTGCCGAGCTGTTCGAAGGTCCGCGCTTGGTCGAGCTGTTCGATCGTCGAGCCTGCACCGCGACGCGCGCGGTTCATCTTCGTCTCCAAGTTGCGATCGTTCGTCAGCGAAGCCGCACGTTCGTATGCTTGAAATGCGCCGAGCGAATCGCCCGCTTTCATCCGTTCATCGCCGGACGCTTCCAAACGCCTCGCTTCCGCGGTGCGATATGCTGTCCCGCGAAACACCTGGTTTTCGGGATCGATCTTCTTCGCGATCTCGAGCTCTTCGAGCGCTTTGTCCCAAGCTTTCGCTTCGGTGTACGTGTCGGCCAAACGCAGGTGATAAGCGAGCGCTTCGCGCTTCGCTTCCGCGAGCGACTTCTTTGCTTCGGCATCTTCCGGGAGCGCCGCGACCAGCTTCTTCGCCGCTTCGTAGTACTCCACCGGATCGGCGCGTTTCGTCTTCAGACGCGCGATCTCGATGCGCGCTGCATATTCGCTGTTCGCGGGATCGATCTTCTGCGCTTCCGCCCACAGATTCGCGGCTGCTTGGAAATCGCCGCGTTTCTCCGCATCGAGCGCCGCTGTCGCACGCGTCTCCGCCGCTTCCTTGCGCGTGGCTTCGAGAGCCTTGCGATACTCTTCCTTCTTTGGATCCGCGTCGGCTGCGTCTTGATAGCCGCGGATGGCGGCGTCGTAATCGCCGGCTTTGCGCGCTTTCTCGGCGGCGGTGAAGGAACGTCGCGCGTTGATCGTCGCGCACGCGCTACCGAACAAAAAGAGCACGAGCACGAGCAGCGAAAACCGACCCCGCATTTGGAAAGTCACTAGATCAGCGGGCCCAGCCTTGCACGTATTTTTGCGCGAGGGTGACGCCATCCTGATACACGCCCATCGAAGGCCGCGTTCCAACGCTGGACCAAGTCTCGCCTTCTTTTTCGCCGTGTTCGGCCTGCTCGAAGACGATCGCGGCTTTTACGTTCTTGGCGTCGTTCGAGTAGTAGATCTGCGACGGGAACACGCCCTCGCGAAGGTACATGCGGTACGAGTCGTAGTTCGTGCGGTTGAAGAAGACGCGCGAGCCCGACGGCAGCTCCGCTAAGGACGAATACATCGGAAAGGCCAAAGCACCCCAAAATCCGCGCTGCATGCCGAGCTCCGCACCCCCGCGATAACCGCCGGCGAGCTCGTTGTAATAACCGATCAGATTGGGATGGGCCGCGGCGATCCCGAAAAATCCAGGCGCCACGGCGAACACCGCCGGGAGGAGCCGCAATTTTCCGAATCGCGCGAGCAAAGTATCGAACGCGTCCACCGCTGCGCGCGCTGCGACCACACAAAGTCCGGGCATCGCGTTGTACCAGTGTTTGACGCCGCCGAAGATCGGCGTGTCCGGCATGGCGATCAAAAAGAACGGCACGAAGATGGAGAGCACCAACAACAGATCACCGCTCGAACGTTTCCAGGTCCCGCGATAGAGCGAAACGAAGACGCCGATCGTCCCGAGAAACACCAGCGGCGCGGGCATCGTGTAATAGGACATCACGAACGGGAAAGAGATCGGGAACGGCGGCTTCACCAACAAGTTGTTGAAGAAGAGGATCGGATAGTGCTCGTGCCGCATGTGAAAGCCCAGGTACTGGCCGATGCGGAGAAACGGGTTGTGCCAAAGATGCGGCCACAACGCCAGGAAGACGAGGAAGCCGAGCACCGCGCAGGAGATCAACACCAGCGGAATGCGCGGAAGCGAGAGATCGAGCCCGTTCGAGGGGCCGCGCAAGATGCGCACTTTGTCGAGCACGCCGCGCGAGGTGAGCCAGATGATGACGAAGATTGGCGGCAAAAAGAGCGCGTTCAGCTTCGTGGAGAGCGCGACGCCGAACACCAAACCCGCGATGAGCGCAGTCCGTTTTCGCCGCTCCGGCGCTGCAGTGAAGCCGTCGTAGAAAGTGACCAAGGAGAGCGTCCACATCGCGGTGATCGGCACGTCGAAACACGCGAGGTGCGCGTCATAGAAATAACGCGGCATCGAAGCGAGCATCAGCGCGGCGAGGATTCCGGCGCGTTTGTTCACCAAACGAAGCCCGAGCAGATACGTGGCGATCAACGACAATGAGCCGAAGGCGAAGCCGGTGATCCTGTACCCTTGGGCAGGTGAACACCAACCGAGCGCTTGCGAGAACAGCTGGTGCGAGATGCCGAAGAGCAGCTTGATGAACGCCGGATGTTCTTGGTTGTAGCTCATGTGGCGCTGGATCTCGGCGTCGCTGAAAGCTTCGAAAAAACGCGAGGAAAACAGCGTTTTGACCCAACCCCAATATTCGTCGCCCGCTTTGAAGTAATAACCTTCGTCGCGGGTGAAACCCATCGAGCCCGCGGTCGCGCACAAGATCGCGAAGTACGCGGCGGCGATCAGCGCGATGATCCAATGTTCGCGAAGGATTCGTTTCACGGCGTCACCTCCGCGCGCATTTCCACGTCGAAACAAAAGTGATTCGTTCCCGCATCGGGTGTCGAGACGGCGAAGGTCACCGTCGCAGTTCCCGTCGATGGGGTCCGCATCATGAACGGCTCGAAGTAGTCGGTCAGCTCGAAGGTGAAGCGCTGCGACGGCTCCGGCTGTACTTCGACGTCGAAATGGATCGGTGCGCGCGCGTGAACCGAGCCGTTCAAAGTGTGACCTGCTCTTCCGTACAGGTGGCCGCTCAACGGCACGTTCGGAAAGCGCACCACCAATCTTCCCTGCGACGGCGGATGCGCCCAAAAACAAAGTCGCGGCGTCTCTCCCATGCGGTGCCACTCGGGCGCGACGTAGAACCATTCCTGGTCGTAAGGACAGGTCCACTTTCCGCCCAACGCACCACCCTGCCCGTTCGTCTCGCTCCAGGAAACGCAGGGCGTGTTGGTCCCGTCTTTCTCGTGATAGACGCTCGCCTTTTTGAAATGATCGCGGAAGCGATAGGTCGTCTTTCGGCGCGCCCCCGTTTCGTAGAGATCGACGGTGATCCCTTTTTGTCCGGTCGATTCGAGGAGCTTGAGCCCCGCAGCCGAAAATTTTTCGCGGAGCGCTACCCCTTCACCGTACTGCGCGAGGACCCAAACACGAGGGTGCACGTCGAGATCTTCGGCGAGCGGATCCCGCACGGCCAGTGGATTGAGGTCGCCGAGATATTCGCGGCCGCGCGTCGCGTAGAACGGGTACAAAAAGATCGCATCGCCCTCGCGATATTTGGCGCGCAAATGTTCAGCGGCGGGCGCGAACGATTCTGCGGGTGCACCGCGATCGCGCGCGATCCAAAAGTACGAACCGTAAGCGCCGCTCGCGACGAGCGCAGCGAGCGACAAAGCCGCTACCGCACGACTGCTCTCTGCCACGCGGCAACAGGCCTATCAAAACTCGAGGCTAAAGCCGACGCCGAAGCTGTATTCATCGACCGCATTGAACTGGCCGGCCTGAGCGGGGTCCGCCTCCCAGACCCGGATGAAGCGGGCCTGGAGCGAAAAGACGTAATAAAGCGGGATCGACACCTGCGCGACGACGGCCGAGCGATCGTCGAGCGCGAAGAGATCCTCGGCGCCGCTGATGCCGACGCGATAGTAGAAAGCGCTCAGCTGGACGACCTCCAGCGCAGGGATTTCGAGGGAGAGGCGCAAGGTGCCGTCCGCGTGGCCACCGTCGTAGTCGATAAATTCGCCGCCGACGAAGACGAATTCGGGGAGGCCGGCCAGCAGATCGAAGAAGACTCCATTGCGGCTCTCGAGCCCGCTGTTGATCAAGTTGTAGAGCTTCGGGCGCATCACGCCGGTGTTGCGCGCGTTGAATTCTTGGTAGCGCTCGATCTCGTAAGCGGTGTTGAAGTACGGCCCGATGTAGTCGCCGCTGACGCGACGGTATTCGGTGCGCGCGTCGATGGTCAGCGTGTCGATCAACAGCGGGAAACGCAGCTGCCAAAGGATGCCCATGTGCAAGCCCCAGCCATAGTCGACGCGGCTCATCTTGTTCAAATCGATGTACGGCGTGATGCTGAAGAGCTCGTTGCTGAAGACTTCGAGGCCGACGTCGATGCCGAAGATCGCCATCGGTCTTTTCGCGGCGACCACGGGATGTGAATGTTCGTCGAGCGCGACGCTCGAAGTTCCGATCATCTGTAATTCATAGGGTGCGCGTGCATCGCCGATGATACTCGCGCCGACGACCAACTTCTCCCAAAAGAACCCTTCGCCGTATGCGAGCTCGAGCGGCTTCACGGTGAACCGCGCGCCGATCACATAAGGATCGACGACATCGCCGACGACGGTCTCCGCGCCGAACGCGCCCACGTTGAGCGCGCCGTTGAAGCCGGTGTGCCAGACGTCGCGATCGAGCCCGTTAAAGTAGCGGTACATGATGGTGCCGTGACCGACGGTGAGCCCGGAGAGCTCGCCGATGCGCACGTAGAACGGGCCTTTTTTGTCGGCTTGTCCCACGTAGACGTAACGGATGATGCGCAAGAAGTCGGACACTTCGTCCCAATCTTCGCGGCGCAAAATCCCGCCGAAGTCATTGGTTTTGGGATCGCGATCGATCAAACGAAAGCGCAGCGGCACTTGCACGCCGACGCCCCACATCTCGCGATCGAAGTTGAGGCGGAGCGCGAGCGAGAGGTAATAGTCCTCTGCGAGCTTTCCGAACATGAGCTCGCCGCCGAAGGAGTCGGGCGGGAGATTCGAGCCCGCGGTTTTGGCTGCGGTGGCGGCTTGTTCGCTCGTGACCTGTGCGATTGCTAGACCCGGTGTGACGAAGGCGAAGAGCGCGACGAAACCGAAGGGAATACGGCGCATCGAGCCCGACTGTGGCTTGGCCGAAATCTCGGGGCAAGGCGACCGCCCGCACACGATTTGCCGGCCGATGGCGACGCCGCTACACTCCGCCGCATGCTTAGGAGTCCGGTCAAAATAATCTGCCCATCTGGGCCGCCGATCCATCTCCGCTGGCCGCGTTACTCCTCCTCGCCAGGCGCGCAAGCATGGATTCGTCCGAAAGCCTTGCCAGCGGAGCGCCTCGACGACCGAGATGGACAGCTTATTTCGACCGGACTCCTTAGGAAAGCTGCTGTTTTTGTCGCGGGGGTCGCGCTCTGTTTCGCGACCTTTGCGACGTTCGCGGGCGACGCGGATGCGAAGCCGAAGAACAAGCCGGTCAAGATGACCAAAGAAGAGAGAGTGTTTCAAAAGCGCCTCTCGCAACTGAAGAAGGATCAACCGAAGTCGATCTTCAACATTCGACTGGCGGTCGACGATGCGTCGGCGATTCCGGGAAGCGCGTCGGCGAATGCGCTCACGTTGGTCGCGGGCTCACGACAGATCGAGACGCCCGAGACGTTGTCCACGGACGATATCGCCGACGTCATCAACCACAACTTGGGCGACATCAAAAAGTGTTTCAAGAAGCAGCTCGCTGAAGATCCCGAGTGGAACGATGAGCTGATCTTGGATTTGGCCATCAAGAAGAATGGTCGCGTCAGTGAAGTCGGCGTCGCGCCTCGCCGCGTGAAACGCGATACGATCGGACAATGTTTGCTGACGACGGTGCCGAAGTGGAAATTCCCGCAATTTACGGGCGAAAGTGAAGACGGGATCTCACAAGAGGTCGTGACCGCGAGCTTCCCATTCTCCCTCTCGCCGCCGCAGGAATGAGCTCTCCGCCGGCGCCGGCAAGATCGAGATAGGCGCATGGTCGTACGGCAACAATGCTTCGTTGTCCGTGCCGCGCCCCGAGACGTACTGCAAAAACGATCGTTGTGAACCGAGCAGCTCGAAACGCTGCGCTTTGCGTCCTGTCATCACGGCTTCGCGCGCTTCCTCGAGCAGTTGCGGCATGCGCGGTTGCATCGATTCGACGTGGATGCCGTCGCGCTCGAAGCGCAAGAAACGTCCCGCGCACGGATAGGAGACCGGCGATGACGTCAGAATGTGATAGAAGCCGCCGTAATTTCCGCGCGCTGCGATCCGCTGAATACGCGACGCGTGGTGGTGGCCGCACAAATATGCGCGCACGCGCGGGTGGCTCGCGAGCAAGGCGATCACCGAGTCACGATTCGCGACCAGATAATCTTTGTCCCATTGATGCAGTTGGTGCGGCTCCCAAGCTCGGTAAAGCAAGTGGTGGCCGAGCACGACGATGTGTTCTTCCTCGGCGCGGTTGAGCTCGGACGCAAGGAAGCTCATCACCCGCGGCGCGACGTAACCGCCGGCGGTGCCGATCAAAGTGGTGTCGATGCCGATGACGCGGACGTCGCCGACGCCTTGCGAGAACGTCAGGCTGTCCGCACTGATCCCATGGCCAGTGACGCGTTCTGCAAACTCGGCTTTGGTGAGGTAGCCGGGCAACTTTGCTTCGGCTTCATGATTGCCGACGATACACACCCAACGATCGAGCGAAGCGCTGATGTCCATGAACGCTTCAAAGTCGCGTTCGCCGTGGCCGTGGTTGTCGATGTTGTCGCCGCCGAAGAGCGTCAGGTCCGCACCGCGTTCGTTGATCTGCGCAACCAGATCCCGAAAAATAGGGACACTTTGGTCCTTGATCGCTGCATTTCGGCGGCCCGCCGGTGCGACGTGCGCATCCGTGACATGCGCGAGAACGACGGACATCCGCCGACCGTAAACGATCTTTGCAGAGATCACCATCCCAGCTGATCGATGATCGTGTTGACCTCCTCGGGCCGATCGAGGTGCAGCCAGTGCCCGGTCCCCATGACCTTTTTATGCGGCAGGGACGAAACGCAACGGTGCAAAGACGAGGGCAGCTCGTTGAAATCGGTGATCAAAGACAGCTTCGGGCCCCGGTATTTCTCGAGCGGAGTCAGGGGATCGAAGGTCAGCATCGCCCGCAGGGTCTCGATCACAGAGGAGCGCGGCGTGGCTTTGAGGCCGGTGAGGATAAAGTCGCGAACCTCGGGGCTGGAGACGGTCAACATCGAGGACCAGTAGTCGAGGATCGTCTTTTCGTACGCCTCGGATTCCAGAGTCGTTAGGAGCCCTTGGGCCTCATCTTTCGGAATCTTGCGACCATCGGAGGCCGGGTCGAGGAGCAAGAGGCCGGCAATGCGGTCCGGATTTTTGCCCGCGTAAGCGACCGCCACCAGCGCACCCATGCTGTGGCCCGCGAGGATGAAGCGCGAAAAGCCGAGGTGGTCGACGACCGCGGCGATGTCCTCCGCCATCCCTTCGATCGAATAGTCGCTGTTCTCGGGGACATCGGATTGACCGTGGCCGCGCAGGTCCAGCGCGACAGCGCGGCGTTTTTTGCGCAGGTGCTCGAGCTGCGCCCGATAATGTTCGGACGAGCCGGCCGCGGAGTGGATGAAGACGTACGGGGTGCCACCGGTGCCGCCGTCGTCGAAGTAGATCCCTCTTGTTTTCATGTGCTCACTGTACGATCGACTCGTGACAGAATCTGTCACCAATGACGCGCGTCGATCGAGTGATGGATCTGCTGGAGCTTCTCCGAGCGCGGGAGACCACTTCGGTGCGGGAAATAGCGGGCGCGCTCGACGTCAGCTCGCGCACGATCCTGCGCGACCTTGCAACACTGCGTGAGCGCGGTTGGCCGATCACTGCGGAGTCCGGCCCGGGTGGTGGGGTTCGCTTGGAGCGCGATCGCGGCGTCACCGCCGTACACATCGCGATCGAAGAAGTCGTGGCGTTGTGGGTCGCGGCGCAGCTCGCCTCGAGCGTGAGCACCTTGCCGTTCAGCAAGTCGGCGAAGAGCGCGCTGAACAAATTGTTTGCCAGCCTGCCGCGGGACCGCGCGCGCGAATTGCGCCACTTCACCAAACGGATCGCCGTCGGGCCTCCGGCGACACAACGGGTGCTCGAGACGCTCGGGACCGCATCGGAGGAGCTCTTGGTCGCTTTCGAGGAAGCGTTCCGCCGAAACTGTTGTTTGGCTTTCGAGTACACTGATCGAACGGACAGGTCGACGCAGCGGATCGTCGAGCCCCACGGGCTGTTGGTGGAGCCTCCCGCTTGGTATCTGCTGACGCGCGATACCGCGAGCGGTGATGCACGCATGTTCAGAATGGATCGGGTGCGGCGGGTGCGGGTGCTCGCAGATCGCCGCTTCACGCCGGATTTCGAGGGACTGAAGGAACAGGCCTTTCGGCAACGCGAAGGCGCTACTCTCCATTTGACTCCTCACCTGCCGGGGACGAACAGTTCCGGCGGCCAGCGCCGATGAGAGGCCACTACGCCGCTCTCCTTCTTCTTTCCTTCGCCTGCGCGGCTCAACCTCCGCCAGCCGCACCCGCTTCGGAAGACGCGCCGTTCATCAAGCTCGCGGATCGCGATCTCGCGCTGGTGGTGTACTTCGCCGGGGAAGAGCTGCGGCCGGGCGAACAGGAAGATCTGGAGCGGCGGATCGCTTCGCGTTTGAAGACGTCCTATCGGACACCTGTCCATTCGTACAGGCGAAGCGGAGCGTTCGTGCGTTTCGTTCCCGAGCTGTTGGTCGATCTGGCGAATAAAGGTGTGGACGACGTGGTGATCGTGGAGATCGCCGCCGAGCAGCTCGATCTCCACGGACATGTCCAAGTGATCTCTTTGTTCGACGGAAAGGTCTTGGTCGATAAATCGATCAAAGCTTCAGAGAGCCGCGGTATGCCGCCGATCGCCAAGCTGGCCGACTTGGTGTGGCTCTCGGTGACGCGCAATTTTACGGATCCCGGTGCGACGCCCGAGCTCGATCTCGCCGCGGTCGCGGATCGGCTCTACGAAGACGGGGCGTGTAAACAGGCTGTACCGCTGTACGCGAAAGGCCTCTCGCTGCGGCGCGGGCAGTCGATGAGCGAGGTGCGCCTCTATAACGATCGCGTCGATCGCAACAACAAGTGCCGCTACACCCTGCAGGTTGCCGAGGAGATCGAGCGCGACAAACGTGCGGTTTTTTCTTTGGTGCTGGAGACACAGGATCTTTCGCCGAAAGTCGAAGACGCGGTGCGGACCACGCTGCGGAATGGGGTTCTCGAGAAGAAGATGCGCGCCGAATCTGCGAAGCCGGTGATCCTGCGGGTGACGCCCGCGGGTTTCGTGTTGTCGGCGCGTTTCGATCCCAAGCGGCACCGCGAGATCGCCACCGAGTCACCGGAGCCCGCGATCTCGCTGATTCCGTTCTACGAAATGATGTTCGCGCTCTCGGCGTTTCGCGAAGAAGTTGCCGATGCGGCGAGCGACGCTGACGGCGAAGTGTTGCGCGAGCTCCCACTCCGTTTGCGGCTCACCAAACCGGGCGGCGATCAAGCGACGATGGACTTCGCCACGCTCGACGATCGCGCGCTCACCACGGGCGTGATCCGCGTGAAGCTCGGCACCTCGAACGAAATTTTTGTGGAAACGGCCTCGAAAAAGCTGGTTCGCGACGGAATCTTCGTCCTTGGACCGGCGAGCGACGATAACGGCGCGCTCACCGCCTACGGTGTGTTGTACAAGTTCCTCGAGATGACGCCGTGAGCAAGCGCCCCTTCAACATCCGCATTCGTGATCCGATCCACGGGACTTTGTTGTTGTCGCGCGATGAGGTCGCGTTGGTCGATCATGCCGCGTACCAACGGCTGCGCACGATCAAACAGCTCGGCCTCGCCGATCTCGCGTATCCCGGCGCAACTCACACGCGGTATTCGCACGGTCTCGGGACGATGCACATCGCCTCGCGCATGTTCACCTCGCTCTCCGAAGATTGGGGGCTCGACACGAAAGAGCAGCGCCGCTTGTTGCAGACGGTGCGGCTCGCTTCGCTGTTTCACGATCTCGGGCATGCGCCGCTCTCGCATACGACGGAAGCGTTCATGCCCAACGCGGGAGCGCTCGATCTCGGATACTGGCTGGAAGGACAGGCAACGCGACGCGCTTCGCACGAAGACTACACGCTGAAGATCCTCACCGGCTCCACGTTGACCACGCTGATCCGCGAACGTTTCTCGCAACACGGTGTGGAGCCGGAAGACGTGGCGACGTTGATCGCCGGCCGTGCCCCGAACAAAGAGCGACGGGAACGTTTTCGAGTGAGCGGCGTCGATTGGATGCCGTTGATGCGGCAGATCGTCTCTTCGGAGCTCGATGCGGATCGCATGGATTATCTGTTGCGAGACTCGTATTTCGCGGGCGTGCCCTACGGGCGCTACGATCACGAGTGGCTGGTGGAGAACATTCGTCCCGTCGAAAAAAATGGGGCGCTCTATCTCGGCTTTGATGCGCGCGCGAGCTTCGCTTTTGAAGACTATTTGTTGAGCCGCTATCACATGTTCATGTCGGTGTACTTTCACCACATCCCGATCAGCTACGAGGTGATGTTGGGGAAGCTGCACGAGGAGTCGTCGAGCGAGCTGGCGATCCCCGCCGACGTCGATGGTTATCTCGCGTTCGACGACGTCACGCTGTGGACGAAGCTGCGCGAAGCGAAGAGCGAATGGGCGCGGAGGATCGTGGAGCGCCGCGCATACCGGATGTTGGTCGAGTCGCGCGAAATTCGTGCGCCCGAAGGTGCGGGTGGATCGACCGGGCCGGACACCGACGCGATCGCCGACGCGCTCCGGGCCCGCAAAGTGCGCTTCGAAGAACACACGGTGAAGGCGCAGCTCTCGAAGTATTTTTCGATCGGCGGAAGCCGGCCGCCGATGGAGACGCCCCCGCTGTACATCGTCGACGAAACGACCAGCTTTCCGGTGGAAGAGCAGATCCCGCTGTATCGCCGTTATTCCGGCGCGATCCACCTGAAGCGGATCTACGTGGAACCCAGCCAGCTCGAAGTGGCGCGGGCGATCCGGCAAGAGCTCTCTCCAACATAGTGTTGGAAAAATTGCGGCGCGCGACGTAGCAGTTTTCTTCATGGCCATTCAGATCATCGGTGCGCCCCGTGCGGCCGACGAAACCGCGAGCCCACTTCCAAAGGTCGAGGTGAGCTTCCCTCAACCGGGCGCTCTCCCGGCGAACGCCGCGGTTTTCAGCGATGACCAAGTTCGCGCGATGCTCCATCACGAAAATTCGATCGTGCGAGGTTACGCCGTAGAACAAGCAGCGTTGCGCGAAGGCGAAGGCGAAGAGTGGAATCGCGCGCTGATCGAGAAGGTGAACGACAGCGATGACGTCGTCGCCGCCGATGCCATTCACGCGCTCGAGACACGGAAATACAAAGCAGCGGCCGAGGCGATCGCGGAACGTTTTGCGAACGGCAGCACGCGGATCGTCATCTCTGCGGCGCGTGCGCTCGGCGAGCTTTCGCCGGAACGTTTGCTCGAGCTGGTGCGGGCGCGCGGGCGTCTCGAAGATGAAGCGTATGGAGCGACGGCGACGGCGGTCGCGTGTATCGGCTCGAACGAAGTCGTCGACTATCTCGACAAAGCGTTGAATCGCTCGGGCGCGTTGTCCCCGGAACGCCGCGGTGCTCTGTTCGGTGCGGCGTTGTTGTCGGGCTCGACGGCGCTGGCGAATCGCGTGATCATGTTGGGGCTCGCTGATTCCAAAAAAGAGGAGCCCGAAGGCGCTTCGTTTCCTTCGCGCGGTGCGCTCTCGGCGATCGCCGGGATGCCGCTGTCGATGTCGCGCAAACAATCGGGTCTCGAGCTCTATGATTTTGCGCGGCGGGTGATCGAGTCGGAGATCTTGCCGCTCTACACCGAGGAAGATCGCAAAAACGCGCTCGAGGACGCGCTCAAGAAAAAGAACACCGCGGCGCTGCTCACTTCGCTCGGCCATGTGCTCGAGCTCCCGGAGCCACCGCTCGCTGCAGGCGATCGCACGGTGCAGTCGATGCCACGGCGGCGTCGTGGGTTGTTGGCGGCGTTGCTGGAACGCAAAGAAGAGATCGGTGCGCTCGACGCTGCACCGGCTGCAGTGTTCGTCGCAGCGGCAGCGCAATCGGCGGCGGCGATCGTGGCGGGTGGCGCAAATGATGCGTTTTCTCCGGCGATCGTGGCGATCGTCAAAGCGTTGGAAGCGAACATCGACGCGCACGTGTTGGCGGCGATGAACGTCGAAGAGCTGACGGCGTTCTTCAAAGACAAGAGCGAGCGCCAGATGCGCCGCGTGCACAACATTCTCACGCACGAGCGCACGCGGCAGCTCGGTACGCTGACGCGGTTCGCGAACGCGATCGCCGACGCGGGCCATGCCCAAGGTTTGTTCGAGGCAGCCGCGGACATCGAAGACGAAGGTGTACATACGGCGGTGATCGACGCGATCGCGCGCAATCGCGAAGGTGCCGAAGCGATCCTGGTCGACGCGCTCACGCGGACACCGGTGGAACCGAAGGTTGCCTTGCTGGCATTGGAAGCGGTCGACAAAGTGCGCACCCAACGTGTGGCCACCGCGATCGGCCGGCGTTTTCACGAGCTGCGCGAGCTGGCGCGTCCACTCTTGGTGCGCGCGGTGTTGCGGCTCGGCGATGAACGATTGATCCCTTTGCTCGAGAGCCGCGCGTTTCCGGAGGAGCCCGAGGAATTGGCGTTTGCGTTGTTGTCGCTGGCGAACAACGCGCCGAAGTCTGAGCGCCTCGACCAAGCCGTCGCGCGCACGTTGACGCCGGGCGCGCCCGAAAACGCGGAAGCAAACGTGATGCTCCCGCTCAAATGTAAGAACTGCAAAGAGTCGTTGAGCTACGGCTTCGATCGCGTGTTGCTCGACGTCGAGTCGAAGGATCCGTACGGCGATCCGGCGTACGTCGGCGACACGACGTGTAAAGCGTGCGGCGCGATCGATCAGCTCGAGCCGACGGAACAAGCGGGACAGATCATTACTTCGATGATGCTCGATTTCTTGGCGGCGGCACGCCGTGGTCCGATCCGCGGAACGCCGCTCGTTGCGCCTGCGCAGACTGCGTATCACGGCAAACGTGTCGGCTTCGCGGCCGCGCTGCGTTCGCTCGATAAAGAGATCACCGAGTCGCCGGAGTCGATCCGTCCTCGCCTGCACCGCGCGCGCATGCGTTTGATCTTGAAGCGCAAGGGCGTGGAAGAAGATGCAGCCGCGGTGCTCGCAGCGGATGCACGTTCGCCGGAAGGGCGCGCGTTGTTTGCGTCGATCGCCGCGCGCGATGGAGATCCGGCGAAGTCTATGGAACATGCGCTCGAAGCTTTGCGTTTGTTGCGAAGCGATCCGCCGGGTCGCGTTTACGATGCCGATGATCCGAAAGCGCTCGCGGCGAGCATCGAAGACTTGATCGTCGAGCTCGAGCGCCAAGGAGCACCTGTCCCCGCGGACGCCGACTTCACCGCCGCTCGCGCCCGCCGAGCCGCGTTCGACGCAGAACGAGCCGCTGTCCCCGAGGACACACAGGAGGATGAGGAAAACCACACTCCCGCGGCGCCCGACTCAAAAGTCGACAATGAAAGCTTGGCACGTGCGGGGCGGAACGACACATGTCCTTGTGGGAGCGGGAAAAAATTCAAGAAGTGCCACGGCAAGGGAAAATGATGGACCGCGCCACACGGGGTTCTCGATCGGTCAGCGTCCTACCAGTGTTGTCCGTTCCTGCCCCAATGTTGCTAGGCGCCCCACTCAAACCCGTGCTACCCCATCCAACACTTTGGAAAGCTTCGAGCGATTCGCGGAGATCGACGACGAGCAGATCCTTGCGGAGGAGACCTGTCCTGTAGGCCAGTTGTCCTCTGGTACAGGTCCGGTTCAGACACTCGCCCATCCACGCCGTGCCCAAGAACAGGATTCTTGGGATGGCCGCGCATACACGATCGTTCCCTCCAAAGCGATCACCACCGACCTCACGCTCCCGCCGATGTTCGAGCGCATCCCGATGCCGGGCAAGCCGAGCGACTTCGAGACGGCGGACATCGTCAAACAAGCGATCCCGCGCCGCAACACCACGCCCGGAGCACACCGCTTCTCCATGCGCGCGAACGGCGAGCTCGAGCTCGAAGGTGCGACGCTCGCGCAGCTCTCACACGCGATCTCTTCCAAGACCTCCGACAAAGAACGGCGCACCGTCGAAGTCTCCGCGGACGGACACGCGTGGCTCCCGCTCGCTGCGTTCATTCAGCTGAGCAGCCATGACTTCCTCTCGCCGAACGCAGAGATGCCGCCGGGCGCGTATGTCAGCAAGCTCGCGGACAGCAGCATCGCGCGGATCTTTGCGCGCACCTTCGAACATCAATCGACGGGCAAACTGACGTTCATTATGCCGCGCGGCGATCTCAAGCAACGCACCGAGATCCAACTGCTGCGCGGAGCTCCGGTGCACATCGCCAGCTCGGATGTGTCGCTGGAGATGCCGGCGCAGTTGATCCGCTCGCGTCTGATCGACGGCGACGATCTGCGCGTCGCGGTGCACTCTTCGCTCGCCTTGAAGAAGCCGTTCACCAAGCTGGTCTCCGAACGGATCGGCATCGACGTCACCAAAATGAACGTGCGTTTTGCGTCGGAGCGGCTCGAGTCTCTGGTCGGGCATCGCGAAGGTTCGTTCTCCATCTCCACCTCGACGCCGGAGCAGACGCGTCCCATCTCGACTTCGCTCCTGCCCTTTTTGACAGGTATCTACCGGCGCGGAATGTCACCGCCCGGGCTGCACCGTTTGATCGCGCCGCAGTTGGAGCACACGTTTTTGCGCACGATGCGCTTCGAGCGTTATCTCGAAGAGCTGCGGCTGACGAACACCGAGAGTTATGCGGTGCGCGGCTTCGGCCATACACGCACGTTGCGCCAAGCGATCGCATCCATCACGGACGAACGGTTCGCGCTCGCCTCCGCTTATCTGTTCCTCGAGCTGGGGATGATCGCGGCGATCGCCTAGTTTTCGGGCAAAGCCTTGCGGCCGATGCGCCAGTCTTCGCCGCCCAAGTGAAACAAGACGCCGATCGACAAACCGATCATGGTGCGATCGACATCGAAGGCATCTTCCAATCCTTCGACGTGCAGGCGCGACAAACCGAGCTCGCCGAATAAACCACGTCCGGTGTCGAGCCAGGTGACGGAGAGGCCGAGCGCACCGCCGTAAAAAGGCCCTGCGCGACCGTCGACGGTGCCGAAACCTCCGCGAAGCGTCGCGTAGAGCAACATCTCTTCCGGCGCGGTGTCGTTGAGCACGGGATAACGAAACGATGCACCCAAACCGAACACGGATTCAGCACCCGAGCTCGCACCACCGCCGCGATAGAGCGTGAACGGTGGATATGCACCAAAAGACAGGTAGTGATTGAGCTCGAGATCGAGCACCGGCCGGAAGCCCCACAACACGGGCGCGTCCATGTCCCCGGAGCGCGAAGGGTCGAGGACGATGGGCGTGAGATCCGTGGCGACGCCCAGCGCGAAACGAACCGCGTGCGCCTCGCGCGCCGCGCACAACGCGCTCAAGAGCAGCGCGACAGAAACGCTAGATCGCAGCAGGACCGCGCTCTCCGGTGCGAATGCGGACGACTTCTTCGACGTTGGTGACGAAGATTTTTCCGTCGCCGATGCGTCCGGTCTTCGCCGCGTTCTCGATCGTCTCCACAACTTGATGAACCATGTCGTCCGCGCAGACGACTTCGAGCTTAATCTTGGGGAGAAAGTCGACGACGTACTCGGCGCCCCGGTAGAGCTCCGCGTGGCCCTTCTGGCGACCGAAGCCCTTCACCTCGGTGATCGTGACGCCCTGAACGCCCGCCTCGCCCAACGCTTCGCGGACTTCGTCGAGCTTGAACGGCTTGATGATCGCCTCGATCTTCTTCACTCCCTCGGGCGTACGACGCACCCGGCCCTGACGTCAATCACCCTGCGTTGCTCGCGCCGCGATTCCGTGGCAAATCCCAGCACATCGCGCCCGTCGTCCTCGTCGATACGCTCGAGAAGAGCTACGCGCTCGGCACAAGTCGCATCGAGGTGTTGCGTGGCTTGTCGTTGTCGATCGAACCGGGAGAATTGGTCGCCGTCATGGGGCCTTCGGGCTCCGGTAAGAGCACGCTTCTCAACTGTATCGCCGGGTTGGACACACCCGACCGCGGTGCGATCCGCCTGCTCGATCGCGATCTCGCCTCACTCACCGAGGTGGAGCGCACCATCGCGCGACGCCGTTCGATGGGCATCATCTACCAATTCTTCAACTTGGTACCGAACCTCGACGTGCGCGAAAACGTGCTGCTTCCGTTTTTGATCGACGACGTGCGCGGGGATGAGCCGGCGATCGATCGCGCGTTGGAGCGCGTAGGGATGCAACACCGGCAGACACATCTGCCGTCGCAGTTGTCCGGCGGCGAGATGCAGTTGGTGTCGATCGCGCGCGCCATCGTGCGCAAACCAAAGTTGATCCTCGCCGACGAGCCCACCGGCAATGTCAATGTGGCCACTGGCAAGAAGATCATGGCGCTGCTTCGCGAGGTCGTCCGCGAAGTGGAAGCGGCGATGATGTTGGTGACGCACAATCCTGAAGATGCGTCCAAAGCAGATCGGGTCGTCTTCTTGAAAGACGCGCGCGTCGAAGCGGAACATCAACTGCGCGGTGAAGAAGTTTCGCTCGCTCGCATTCACGTCCGGCTCGAGGAGCTGGGGATTTGAGGGCGCTGATCCGCAAAATTGCGCCGCGCAATCTGCGCTCCGATTGGTTCGGTACGATGTGCGCGATCATCGGCGTCGCGCTCGGCACTGCCACGGTCAACGTGGTGCTGGTGCTCGATATGAACACGCGCGCGGTCGAAGCGCGGCGTTGGAGCACGAATCCGACTTTGCCGGTGGACACCACTTCGACGGTTGGCCTCGCGGGGATCGCGAAGAATGGGCAGATCGTCCAAGCCGAAGATGCGGGCGAAGAGACGCACGAAGATTATCAGGTGATGCGTTCGGCGATCCGCCTCGGCTCCTTGACCGCGTTTTTGACCGGCGCGCTGATCGTCTTCTTCACGTTTCGCGTCATCGTCGAACAAAGAAGACGCGAGATCGCGTTGCTCCGCAGTATCGGCGCGACCCCACGCCAGGTGGCGGCAGTGTTGTTCGTGGAAGCTGCGATCGTCGGTTTTCTCGGCGCGTTCCTCGGCTTCGTCATGTCACCTGTCCTTTCGATCATCGCGGCCATCAGCGGCATCACGACCACCGGGCGCGCGCAGATCTATTGGATCAATTTTCCGTGGATGTTGATGTTGTTGGTCTCGGCGATCGGCGGGCTCACCGCGCTCTTCGGGATCGCGCGTCCACTCTACGAAGTGTTGAAGCTCGACGTCGCACGCACCTTGCGCCCGCAATTTCTCGAGCTCTCCGCGGCGCGACGGATGAAGAGCTCCGGTGTCGCGCTGATCGCACTGCCGTTCATGGCGCTGCTCTATGTGTTGATCCGACCATTCTTCGTGGAGATCCTGCCTTCGCTGGCGTTCTTCGTGCTGGAAGCGGGCCTGGTCTGTGCGGGATTTTTGTCGATGTTGGTCTTCGTGCCGGAGCTGGTGCGCGTATTGGGGGGGGTGGTCGCGCGCTTATTGCCTGCAAAGCCGCTCGCACCCCGTCTCTTGACGCTGCGGCGCATTCAACGAAACGGACATGATCTCGCCTGGGCGGTGAGCGGCGTGATGTTGGTCTTCGCTTTGTTGTTTGCGCTTCACTTGGTGACTCACGCGTTGAAGATCGAAGTGGTCGAATGGGCAGCGGCCGCGATCCGCGACAACGCTTACGTGTATGGACGCGACAGGTTTGCGCTCGATCCCCGCCTGTTGCGGCACACGCCGGAGGAGATCAAACAAGTCCACTACTCGCGGCGCACGCCGTGGCCGAACGCCGTGTTGGCCGTCGACCGCCGAGAGCTGGCGGAGTTTCACTCCGGGGCCGAGGGGGAAATAGCGCGGAGATTAGGGCCCGGCAAGGTGATCTTGTCGGGGATGATGTCGCGCCGTTTCGGCATCGCCGAAGGTGATTTTTTGGAAGTGAAGACCTCGACGCGAACGGAGCGTTTCGAAGTCGTCGCGGTGACCGATGCGGTCGGTTACATGCCGATGATCGGTCCTTATCGAAACAGCAAAACCTACGCGTTGATCTCTTCCGAAGATTTCCCGTTGATCGCGCCGTACACCGGACCGATGGGGAACGGCGTCGCGTTGAAAGATGCGCGCGCGCGGCAAGGCGCGGAGCTGTACACCATGTGGAAAGAGCTGCTCGCTCCGCTCAAGAAGAGCACCGGCGTCCGCGTGGAGATCGGCTCGCGTTACGAAGCCGATCGTGTGCGAGAGACCGATCGCGACTTCGCCATCTTCGACGTGATCCTCTTTTTGACCGGCGTGCTCGCCGCGATCGGCATCGCCAACAACTTGGTGCTCTCGGCACATGCACGGCGTCGCGAGATCGCGCTGTACCGCGTTCTCGGCATGGAAGTACGGCGCATTCGCACCATGTTCATGATGGAAGGCGCGTTCATCGGTTTGCTCGGCGGATTGTTGGCGGTGGTGCTGGGCGTGCCGCTCGGTTTCTTCGCGATCGGTGCGCTGCAGATCGTCTCTGCGTTCAACGTGCGCCTCGATCTGCCGCCGATGTACGCGGTGTGGACCATCTTCGGTGCGCTCGCGGTTTCACTCGCCGCTTCGCTTTATCCTGCGCGTCGCGCGGCTTCGCTCTCGGGTGCGGAGTCTGTGCACTACGAGTGAAGTATTGTTTCGGCGGACAGCGTCTCGTTGACAGCGGACCGATGGTCTCTTATTAGTGGACCACAGGTCACTTATGTTGTTGCTCCCGCTATTGTTGCTGGCCGCGGAGACAGGAACCTCGAGCGTCAGCGCCGAACTGGTCTCGATTCGGGCGTTCCAAACCATCTACGACGTGCTTCAAGATCCGCGCTGCCGGAACTGTCACCCTGACGGGGATCGACCTCTGCTCGGTGATCCGCCGGTGGTGCACCGCATGAACATTCAGCGCCGTCTGGTGGAAGTCGGCATGGCGTGTTCGACGTGCCATCAAGAAAAAAACACGCCCGGCGCCCACAAACCGCCGGGAGCGCCGCACTGGGGGCTCGCGCCGCGCGATCAAGTGTTCGAGGGACGATCCATGGCGGAGCTCTGCGAACAGGTTCGCAATCCCGCGACCAACGGCAATCGCGATCTGGAAGCGCTGCGCCACCACCTGACGAAAGACGCGCTCGTGTTGTGGGGCTGGAATCCGGGAGATGGCCGCGAGCCCGTCTCCACGCCGTTTCCGCTCTTCGAACACGCGGTCGCAGAGTGGATCGACAACGGCGCTTCTTGCCCGGGGACACCATGAAAATTCAGCTCAACGTCAACGAACAGCCGCGTGAGGTCGACGTCGAAGAAGACACGCCGCTCGTGTGGGTACTGCGCGAAGACTTACGTTTGTGCGGGACTCGTTTCGGTTGCGGCGCGGCTCTGTGCGGCGCGTGCACCGTCCATGTCGACGGCGTGGCCACCCGTTCGTGTGTCTTGCCGGTGGGGACCATCGCTGGCCGGAAGATCACCACCATCGAAGGCCTCGGCGGCGAACATCCGGTCCAAAAAGCGTGGTGCGCGGAGAACGCCCCGCAATGTGGCTACTGTCAAAGTGGACAGGTGATGTCCGCGGTCGCACTTTTGCGTGCGACACCGAAACCCACGGACGAAGACATCGATCTCGCCATGGCCGGCAACATCTGTCGCTGCGGAAGTTATCCGCGGATTCGTTTGGCGATCCTCCGCGCAGCGAACGAAGGAGGCGCGATATGATTTCGCGTCGCTCTTTTTTGCGCGGCATGGGTTTGGCGACAGGTGGTCTGCTCGTCGGCGCGTATCTGCCCGGATGTAAACACACGCAGTGGGGCGCGCCCGGTGATTTTGCGCCGAACGCTTTTGTCCGGGTGACGCCGGATGATCGCGTGATCTTCACGCTGGCGCGCGTGGAGATGGGACAAGGAACGATGACCAGCGAAACGATGCTGGTCGCGGAGGAGCTGAACCTCGATCCGAAGGAGATCGAGGTGGAGCACGCGCCGAATCACGAGGACTACCAGAATCCGGACTACCTGATCCAAAATACAGGTGGCAGCAACTCGACGAAGAGCTCCTACGAACCGCTTCGTCGTGCGGGTGCGACGGTGCGCGAAGCGTTGCTCGGTGCGGCGGCCTCGCAATGGGACGTACCGAAGGGCGAGCTCGTCCTCGAAGGCAAAACGGTGCGTCACTCGAAGAGCTCGCGGGAAATACGCATCGGTGCGCTCGCGGAACGTGCGCGCGATTTTATCGACGACGACGCCGAACCGAAGCCGCGATCGGAGTGGAGATATCTCGGCAAACCACAGCCGCGCCGCGACGCGCAATCCAAGGTGGACGGCACGGCGATCTTCGGTGCGGATCCCGAGCCCGCGGGTGTCGAAGTTGCGGTGGTGCTTCATCCGCCGTACGGCGGAGCGCTCGAGATCTTCGACGCGAGCGAAGCGAAGAAGATGCCCGGTGTACGCGCGATCTTCGAGGTCCCGAGCGGCCTGGCGATCGTCGCCGATCGTTATCCGCGCGCGAGAAAGGCCGCGAACGCGGTGAAAGTGCAGTGGACCAAGAGCACCTTCAGCACGGAGCAGATGTTCGCCGACTATGGCGCGTTGCTCGATGTGGATGACGGTTCGAGCGCGCGCAGCGACGGCGATGTCGAAGATGTCTTCGAGGAGAACAAGCAGATCATCGAGGCCGAATATCGCTTCCCGTATGTCGCGCACGCGACGATGGAACCGATGACCACCACGGTCTGGGTGCAAGAGAAACGCTGCGATGTTTGGGCACCGACACAGTCGACAACTTTGTGCGCGAATATGGCGTCGGAGGTGCTCGACATGCCCGCGAAGTACATCCACGTGCATCAGACGCTGCTCGGCGGTGGTTTTGGGCGCAAAGCGTACGGTGATGTCGTGCGGGAAGCCGCGGAGATCGCGAAACACCGCCCTGCCCCGGTGCGTTTGATCTATTCGCGCGAAGACGATCTGCAGCGCGATCTTTACCGTCCTGCGAGCCTGCACCGCCTGCGTGCGGCGATCGACGGCGACACCATTCTCGCGTGGCAACACCGCATCGTCTCGCAGTCTTCGCTGTTCAATGCGGGCGGCAAAGACATGATGAAAGAGATCCTGCCGCTCGGCCCGGAGGAGATGGCGGTCAGTGTGGCGAGATCCTTGGTCACCGACGGATCGATCGTCGAAGGCGCGGCGAATCTTCCGTATGCCATCGAGAACGTCGAAGTGAGTTATCACTCGGTGGACACTCCAATCCCCACGGGTGTGTGGCGCTCTGTCGGTCATTCCTTCAACGCATTTATCGCGGAGACGTTCATCGACGAGCTGGCGACGATGCTCGGCAAGGATCCGTTCCTCTATCGAAGAGATTCGTTGGCGAAGTTTCCGCGCCACCTCGGCGTGCTCAATTTAGCTGCGGAAAAAGCGGGCTGGGATCAACCATTGGCCGAAGGCCATGCGCGGGGCATCGCCGTACACGAAAGTTTTCACAGCTTCGCGGCGTTGGTGGTCGAGCTCTCTTTGGTCGATAAAAAACCGCGCGTTCATCGGGTCGTCGCCGCGGTCGATTGTGGCTTGGTGATGAACCCGGACGGTTTGCGGGCGCAGGTCGAAAGCGGCGTGATCTACGGGCTCAGCAGCGCGCTGACGCGGCACGCGATCACCATCAAAGACGGCTGGGTCGAGCAGAGCAACTTCCACGACTTCGAAGTTCTGCGAATGCACGAGTGCCCGAAGATCGAGACACATCTCGTCGACAGTGACGCGCCGCCGACGGGGATCGGCGAGGTCGCGGTCGCGCCGATCGCACCCGCAGTCGCAAATGCGCTGGCGCGTCTGACGGGAAAAAGATATCGCGAGCTACCACTCGAAACATGACCCGATTCCTCCGAGCACGACAGCCCGAACAGAAAGACGAGCGGCGTCGCGCGATCCTCGAAGCTGCGCGAGCGCTCGCGCGTGAAAGCAGTGCGATCGAGCTCAGCCTGAACGAGCTCGGCCGGCGCTCCGGGGTGTCCAAGCCGAACATCTATCGCTACTTCGAAAGCCGCGAAGACGTGTTGCTGGAGCTGTTCGTGCTCGAGCTCGAAGAGGCGGTCACCGAGATCGAAAGTGGTCTCGCGAAGAAAAAAGCGGCCGGCGACGAGAAAGTGATCGCGGCTTGTTTGGTGCGCGCATTTTTAATGCGGCCGCTGTTGTGCGAGCTCTTGGGAATGACCGCGTCGATCCTCGAGCACAACTTGAGCGTCGAAGCGATCGCCTCGTCCAAACAGGAAGTGTTCGCCTGCTCGGTGCGCGTGGCGACCGCGCTCCAAAACGTGCTCCCAGGGCTGAGCGAGGCGAACGCACAATGGGCGACGCAGACGATCGCCTTTTACGTCGCGGGATTGTGGCCGCACGCCTATCCGTCGGCGAACGCGGACGAAGTGTTGGGGCGCGCGGAATTTGCGCGTTTCAAGCCGAAGGCCGAACGCGACCTTGGAATGTTCGTGCGTGTGCTGCTCGCGGGTCTCGCGGTGGAGCGCCGAAAACGTTGAGCTCCGGAATTTCGCGGCCAAAGAGCAAAAGATGGGCGCGGCGTGCGCGCGCGGGGAGATCGTCGGGGAGCTCGTCGCGATTCTCCAGCAACACCTCGCGTGCGATCCGCGCCGCGATTGCTTCGGGGCGCGGTGCTTCCGAATTCACGAAGAGCAGGAGATCGACCATGGGCAAGGTGGGAAGCGGCGAACGCGAGATCTCGGCGAGATATGCGGACAGCTCCGAAGCTGCGGCCTTGTGGAGAGCGGCTGATCTAAAGGACAGGTAGGATGCACGCACCTCGCGCGGCGGAATGAGCCCGTCCTGCTCCAACACGTGCATCACTTCGTGCGCCTCCACGCTCTCGGCGATCGCGATGATCGCCCGTTCGTCGTCGAGCACAGAGGAGCCGGTCGCGATCCGCAGCTCATTGAGCAGTCGCTCGCGATAAGGCGAATAACGATTCTCCACTGACTCGAGCAATGCAGGCTTGAGCTCGTGTTCCCAACGTGCGCGCGCGGCATCGAGCAGCACCAGCGCGCGGCGATCGTGGCCCGGTTTCCATCCGAGACGTTGTTCGATCACTTGAAGCCCGTCGTGCCGTTCGATCCACAAGGATTCGACCTCACGATGGTCGAGCACCAGATGGCGAGCTTCACGCACGCGGTAGGTCAAAAACCAGATGTCGCGTGAGCCGCGCATCGTTGCGTCGAGATAGAACGGGAGGCGTTCACGGCGTGCACAGTCATTGATGCGGCGGATCGCTTTGTTCAGCTCGCGTTCGTCGTGCTCGGGATTTTTCGCGAGCATCATCGTCAGCTCGTTGATCGCGTTCACCAGGCGCGGGCTTTCTTTTGCGGTATTTCCAGCGCGTTTTCGCAGCTCTTCGAGCGCGAGCAGCGGTCGCTCTTCCTCGAACACGTACGAGAGCTGCGGCAAGACCTCGCGGTACAGCTGCTCGGCCCAAGCCGGCGGCGCGTTCGTGTCCCAGAGCGAACGATCGAAGTGAGTCGCGGAGAGATTCACCACCAGCGCCAGCGCGGCTGCGGCGGATGCGGAGAGAAACGCAGCGAAGCTGTTCTCGCGGACACGTGTCTCGAGCAGAGTTTCGACCGCAAAAGAGATCGGCAGCGCAAAAGCGAAGAGCAAGAGAGCCGCCCGCACCGCGATCCCGAGATGTCCGTCGATACCGTATTCCGTCGAGCTGCGAAGGCCGAGCTCCATCAAGGTGAACGCCGGGAAGGCGAACCAGGCCGCCAGCTCGCGCATACGCCGTGCTTTTCGCGCGCGCACGGCGAGATACAATGCGAGCACCAGCGGCATACTGGAAGCGATCAACGAAGAGAGCGCCAAGCGCTCGAGCTCACTCGAGGCCAAGAGCTCTTGGCCGGACGCAATCCGCAGGTCGTTCAGCATACTGGCCGGTAGACCAGCTGGCCACAAGTACAGGAGAAAGAGACAGAGCTCTGCGGCGACCAAGGCGCGTCGATCACCCGTGCGCAACGCTGCGGCGCCGAAGGTTAGACCCGCGAGTAGCCAGGGTGCGCCGTTTTGCATCGGGACCGAAAAAAATGGGAGAAAAGCTGCGCGCGTCGCCGGCGCTTGGCTCGCGGCGATCGTCCACAAGACGACGGGAGCGATGGCGGCGATCGCTTTGTGTTGCGCGGTGATCGCTGCGCGGGAAAGCGCGAGGAACACCAAGCCGGCGAAGATCTGCGCTGCGCTCGCCGCTGCATCGAAGGTGGCGTCGGCGAGATCAGCGAAGAACAACGCGCGATCGCCGTCGTGCGAAAGCGGGAGCGCACACGCGGCGAGCAAACACCAACCGGCCGCCGCGAGCGCACGATCGAACGGACGGTGGATTCCGAGGTGGTGGAGCTCGTGAGCATCGAGTCGCGGGAATCTCACGCGTAATGAAGACACGCGGGCCGCGCGCAAAGTTCCCTAAGAGTCCGCCGCGGACTCTAAACTTTGCCCTTGGAGATGCCGAACTGCTTCATTTTGGAGACAAAGGTGCGCAGCGGCATGGAGATCAGCTCCGCCGCCTTCGTCTGGACGCCGCTCGCCGCCGCCAGCGCGTCGACCATGCGCTCGCGCTCCAGCTCGCGGACTTCTTCGTCGATCGGCCGAAAGACGCGCACCTCGGGCTCGGATTTTTCCACCGGAGCGTGCGCGTCGCCGAGCATCGCTTCGGGCAACATCCACGATTCCACGACCGCGTCGGTCGCCGTGACCGCGACCAGCTCCATCGCATTGAGGAGCTCGCGGACATTGCCCGGCCACGCGTAAGCCAACAAAGTTTGCATCGCGGTCGGTGAGAGCTCGAGCGGCGCGCGCTCTGCTCGTTCACACGCGCTCTTCAAGAACATGCGCGCGAGAATGGCGATCTCCCGTTTGCGGTGGCGCAGCGGCGGAACGTGAAGCTTCGCGCCGTTCAAACGAAAGAAGAGGTCTTGGCGAAAACGTCCCGTCTTCACCTCGTCCTCGAGTGAACGGTGGGTGGCGGCGATGATCCGAATGTCGATGGTACGTTCGCGAACATCACCGACCCGCGTCAGCTTCTTCGTCTCGAGCACGCGCAACAACTTCGCCTGTGCGGCGAGCGGAAGCTCAGCGAGCTCGTCGAGAAAGATCGTGCCGCCGTTCGCCGCTTCGAGCAGTCCTTGTTTCGCCGCAAGCGCCCCGGAAAATGCGCCTTTTTCGTGGCCGAAGAGCTCGCTCTCCACCAAGTTTTCGGGGATCGCGGCGCAGTTCAAGGCGATGAGCGGTCCTTGTTTGCGCTTCGAGGCGTGATGCACGGCGGCTGCGGCGATCTCTTTACCGGAGCCGGTTTCGCCGAGGATCAACACCGGGACGTCGCTTTGCGCGAGGCGATCGATCAGCTCGAACAAACGCAACATCGCCGGATCGGCGACCACCACGGAACGTTCGCCGATCGTACGCGTGCTGATCGCATCTTCTGCGCGACCGACCAACTTCGGTGCCGCAGCCGCAGCCGCTGCACGTGCGCCCGCGAGAAGATTGTCCGCGTCGTCGCCGTCTTCGGGACAACGTGCGAGGCCGGCGCGCGCATCGAGTCCTTGATCGAGCAAGGTGTCGAGCAAGAAGTCGGCGCGTTCGAGCGCTTCTTTTTTGCTGAGCTCCGGCAAGATCACCGCGAGCTGCGTGTCACCCATCCAACCCGCGACATCGATCAACCGCAAGGTCTTCGACAACGGCGCCACGAGCCGCTTCTTGTCGAGCGAAGTGAAGGTCAACAACACAGCCGACACGGGACGTTTATAGCGGAGCGACCGTTCGATCTCTTCTTCGAGGCGGTGGCGAAAGGCGATCGTATCGAGCACCGCGCGTTGTTTGCTCGACGCGCTCTCGCGGTGAAAGACGATCGGCGAGCCCGGACAGACGATGATCACGTCGCCCGAAGACAACGGCCGCGAACCGCGCACCAGCTCGCCGTTCACGCGGGTGCCGTTGTGACTCTCGAGATCGATGACGCGAACGTCCGAGCCGGCGATCAATAATTTCGCGTGCAGGCGCGATACTGATCCATCGACCAGTCTGACATGCGCTTCATTCGCGCGCCCGATCACCACCTCGCCGCCGGGTGGCAATGGATACAACGACGACGAGCCACCTTCGACGAGCAACAGATGACACGTCGCCGCTTGTGCAGCGCGCGTCGCCACCTGCGAGTGGAAGGTGTGCATGCTGATCGTCAGATCGCTGTCGAGCTCCTCCTCACCGTCCATCAGCGCGATCCTTCTAGCGCAGCACTGAGGCCGTAGGCGAGCACACCGACCGCGCTTCCAGCGGCGATGGCGATCCAGGGCGTTTCTTCTTCCGGCGAAAGCAGCGCACCGGCGAAAAAAGTCCCCCCGGCGCCGAACAAGGCGTAGCCGAGCGGGGCCACCAAGATCGGGCCGGCGCGGTCGAAACGTGCAGGCACATCGGGATCGCAGGCTGTTCCCCGGCAGAGCTCGAGGTTGGTGGTGCTGTCGCCCGCGGCGAGCGCGATCGCTTCGATCGTCAGGCCGACCGCGGCCAACGCCACGCCGCCCCACAAGGTGCCGGTGCGGATCGCCGAGGGCTCGCGCGGAGGATCGAACTCCAGATCCGATACTTTGCCCGCGCGGACAGCGAGCTGTTTCGTGAGCCCGAGCTCGTCGAGCGAAAACGTTTGAGTGCCCGTGCGGACATCTCGAATACGCGTCGAGCCTTCTGCGCTCACTCCGAGGCGGGTCCCGTTCATACTGATCGAAAGACCAGGTCGGGGTGCACGTGCGATCACTTCGCCGAACACCGCCCAGTGTTTGCTCTCCTCCAAACGGGCGCGCGCGACATTCTCCAAGAAGGCGACGGCGAAACGCTGCAGCTCACCCGGATCGTCGAGGGTTACTTTGCCGCTCGAGAGCAACACCGCGTCCTCGAAGATGCGATTCTCGATCTCCAGCGCCGAGCCACCGTTGGAGACGACCCGTCGCGCGCGATCCACATCCATCATCATCGCGGAGGCGCGATCGACCTGCGCGGTGATCACGAAGAGAAAGGCCACGTTCGCCGGCGCAGCTTTCGCCCAACACCCGAACCGTTCGCGACCTTCACAGCTCGAAAGTGTGCGTGCGTCATTTGGGAGCGCGAGCTCGAGATCGGTGTGTTCGACCAGCGCCTCCGAGAGCGCATCGAAGAGGGCGCGTTGGGTGCTCCTATCAGCGAGCGCCAAAAGGATCGCCGGGGACCGCGGCGAGCCACGGAGATCGTCGCCCGGAGCGCCCGACAGCGCGGACAATATTCCTAGGATCGCCCCGATCACCGCCGCAGAGATTAGCAGCTATTATCCCGGTGTGGGCGAGCCCGGCGAAGGCGATCTGATCGCCGACCGCTACACGCTGCTGAAAACGCTCGGCAGCGGCGGATTCGGCTCGGTGTGGAGCGCGCACGATCGCGGGCCGCCCGAGGAAGTGGTCGCGGTGAAGATCCTTCACGTCGAGCTCGCGCGAAACAAACGTGTGGCCGAACGTTTTGCGCGCGAAGCCATGGTGCTCGCGGCGCTCGATCATCCATTTATCGCCAAGAGCTTCGACTTCGGAACGGCCTCGTCGATCCCGTACATCGCCATGGAGCTCGTCGAGGGACGCACGCTCAAGGCGGAGATGGAGGAACACGCCAAAAAAGAGACCCGGTTCAGCGACGAAGAAGTGCTCGCTCGGATGCAGATGATCGGCGCGGCGATCGAACACGCGCACGACAAAGGTGTCATTCACCGCGATCTCAAACCGGGCAACGTATTGATCGACACGCGCGTCGAGCCGATGTCGCTCAAGGTGTTGGACTTCGGCGTCGCGAAGATCATCGCGGCCGGTGGGGAACAGACGACTGCGGGACGGATCGTCGGCTCGCTCCACTACATGTCGCCGGAGCAGATCCGCGGCGAAGAGCTCGGGCCGCGCGCCGATGTGTTCGCGCTCGGCGCGCTGCTGTTCGAGATGTGTACGGCGAAACGAACCTGGGCGCGCGACTGGGAGGATCGTCCGTTGAAGGCCGGGCGCATCGCCGCAAAGCTCGAGCCGCTCAACAATCAACCCGCGGTGATGCAGCGGATCCTCACCGGGATCCGCCCGAAGATCACCGTGCATCGCGAAGGTGCGCCGCGCGCGCTCGACGACGTGCTCACGAAAGCTCTAGCGATCGATCCGGCGCAACGTTACGCGAGCGCGACCGAGCTGGTGCGTGACCTGGAAGAGGCGCTCTCCAGCGTCTCGGTGATCACCACCGCGAAAACGGCGACCGTGGTGAAGACCCATACGTTGTCGATCCCCGCGAGCGATACGCTGATCGATCCTTCGCGTCGCGAGATCGCCGAGCCGGAGATCCTTCCTTCGATCACGCCGGTGATCCCTTCGATCGATGAGCCGGCTTACGTCGATGAACCGGCTTTTGCCGAGGATCCACGAACGCAGCAGGTCGAGGTCCCGCAGGTCTTTGTTCCAGCGCCGGCTCCGCTGTCTCCGTGGATCATCCGCAGCGGTGTGGCGCTCGCGGTGATCGCACCGCTCGGCGCGATCGCCGTGTTGTTGCTCGACATGCGCCACGAGGAAGCTCCCGTGGTGCAGCCGGCCGCGAAGATCGAAATCGCCGCGCAACCACTTCCCTCGGTGCGCGCCGCTCCGACGGAAGAAGCCGTCAAAGAGCCACCCCTGGCCGAAAGGACAGTAAGCAAGACACGGGCAAAAGCGAAGGTGATCGAGCCGAAGAAGATCGAGCCCAAAATCGAGCCGCCGGTCGCCTCTTACCCGGAACTGCGGGTCCTATTGCGCTCCCTGTCCGAAAGGCCAGATGACCTGGCGATCGCCGAAGAGCTCTCGAAGAAGATCGCCAAAGCCGCCGACGGCATTCCCGACTCGACGCGGCGCACCTCAATCAAACGTTGCGCCGCGGCTTCGCTGTTTCCGCTCGATAAAAAAGAGCTGGAGCGCTGCTTCGAAGATCTGGTGAATGCGACGCGCTAGAGCGCCGCGACCGCGAGCGTCGCTTTTTCCAATTCGACCAAACGCGCGCGCCCGCGTTCGGCTGCCGGCTCGATCTCTTCGCCGGCCGTCAAAGGGGCGAGCATCTCGAAGTAAAATTTGATCTTCGGCTCGGTCCCACTCGGGCGCACCGCGATCCGTCCACCGCCGGCAAGATCGAACAAGACCACCTCGCCGTCGTTCACCAGCTTCTTCGCTTCGATCGCTACGCCGCCGAGCTCTTTCGTCTCCAGCGCACGAAACACGCTCATGGCGTGCGCGATCTTCGCGGCACCTTCGCGCCCGGGAAGCGTCACGCTTTTTTGACGGCTCAACAACAAACCGAAGGTGCGGCGGATGTGCTCGAGCTCGTCGAGCAAAGTGCGCCCTTCTAGTTTCAACACCGCGCACAGCTCGGCCATGACGAGCGCGGCGCTGATGCCGTCTTTGTCGCGCACGACGTTTCCGATGGTGTAACCGAGCGCTTCTTCGTAACCGAAGACGAACTTCGCGCCGCCCACTTTTTCCAGGCGCAAAGCTTCATTGGCGATCCACTTGAAGCCGGTCAGAGTCTCCGCGTATTTCGCGCCCAGCCCGAGCGCGACACGTTTCAAGAGCTGCGAAGAGACGATCGTCGCCATCACCAAGCGGTCGTCCGATCGATCTTTGCCGCGCACCAACAGATGATGGCCGAGCAAGACGCCGATCTCGTTTCCGTTGAGCACGACGTATTCACCGTTCTTGGTGCGCGCCGCGACACCGAGGCGATCCGCATCCGGGTCGTTCACCAACACCACATCGGCCGAGACGGAGCGCGCCAAAGCCAGCACGCGATCGAGCGCGCCGGGTTCTTCGGGATTCGGAAACTCCACCGTCGGAAACGCACCGTCCGGCTCCGCTTGTTCTTTTACCGAATGAACCTGCGTGAAGCCGTGCTGCGCCATCGCGCGGCGAAACGTCTTCTCGCCGACGCCGTGCATCGCCGAATACGCGATCACCAGCTCATGCAAGGGTGCATCCGAAACCACGCACAATTTTTCGATCGCCTCGAGATAAGGCTCAAAATTCGGGGACGCGTCGCGCAACACGCCGCGCGCGACACCCTCCTCATACGACACGCGCGCGACGTCTTTAGCCGCGGGCGCCAGCGCGATGGCCGCAGCGATCGCCACATCTTGCGGTGGAATGATCTGCGCGCCGTTCTCCCAATAAACCTTGTACCCGTTATATGCAGGCGGGTTGTGGCTCGCGGTGATCATCACGCCCGCCGCCGCGCCGAGGTGCTTCACGGCGAACGCCACGAGCGGCGTCGGACAAAGCTCCTCGAAGAAGTGCACTTTGAAGCCCAGGGCCAGCGCGACTTCCGCCGCATCGCGCTGCAGCTCCTTCGACATCTTCCGCCCATCGCGCCCGATCACCACACCGCGCGACCTAGCCTCTGGTACAGTAGCGAGGACATGCGTCAACAGACCGTGTGTGGCGCGGATGACCACCGCACGATTCATGCGAGATTCGCCGGGCCCCAAGAGGCCGCGGAGGCCTGCTGTACCGAAGGACAGGAAGCCGCGAAAGCGATCTTCCAGATCCGCCAGCGACACCGCGTTCCCTGCCTGCGCGCGCGAAACGAGCAACGTCAGCTCAGCGCGGGCGGCAGGATCCGGGTCGTTGTCGAGATAAGTTTGGGCCTTCGCGAAGAGCTCCGAGGACACGAAGCCGTCTTACTCTGCGGCACAGGGCGGATCGAGCGAAACCTCGAGCGTGTCGGCGTATAACGAAACGCCCATCAGCAGCTCGGTCATCACCGGCAACGCGTCGAAGCCGGAGCGACACGCCCGCATGCGCGCCCGTTGGTAGCCCGCGCCCGCCGACACACGGGCCGGTTGCGCCTTCTCCGCGAGCAAATTCTGGAGCAACGCACGGTGTCCGGCTTCGAGGCTCGCCGGCATCGGTGCCGTGGTGTAGGCGACCGCCACGTCGTCCCACGCGCGCGCTTGGTACACGATCGCCATCAGCTGCTGATAGTCGCTGGCCCGGCTGTCGGTTTCGATCAGCTCGAGCCCGCGCGCGGCCTGCGTGACCAAACGCGAGCCTTCACCGAGAAGCGGTGAGCTCAGCGTGGGATCGTTGAGCGCTTTGCTGATCTTCGCGACACCTTCACCGGCATCCGCGTCGAGCTTGCGAAGTTGCTGCTCGACCGACTCCGGTCCTTCGGAGGCACATGCTGCGAGCAGCAACACGAGCACCAGTGGCGTCTGAAGCTTCAGAACCTCTGTGGTAATGGATGCGTGCGGAAAAGGAAAGAATCGATTCGCCTGAGCTTTTGGGGCAGCGCCCACCCTCACTCGAAGACGTCCGTCCGCAGCATCAACACCGCGTCGCGCTTTGGAAGCATACGCATCTGGAACTTCCGTGTGCGCGCGCCGCCCTTGCCGAGCAATTCACGGTCGACCACCAAGAGCATCGCCGTCGGGGCTGCGAGGCGAGGTGCCCCGCTGCCATAGAAGTGGATCAGCGCATCATACTGACCCGGGTGCGCCTTCTCGGCGTGATAGAGCTCGGGGCCGAGGCCGTCGGTCACGTCCCAGAACAGTTTTCCGCCGAGCGTCGTCTCGCGGTGGCTGTAGAAACATTTCTCGCCGTTCGGTTCGAAGATCCACAGGTCGATGTCGACGCTGTCCGTCGACCACAACGTCGTCAGCTGAAAGTCGACCTTCTTCACGCCAAGCGCTGAAAGACGTTTCTCGATCTTCGCGCGCTCGGCCGCCGAAAGTTTCGCCGTCTCCAAAAACGCCGACAACAACCGCGCGTAATGTTGCTCCGCGACCGTGCGCGACTCGTACGCATGTCGCGGCCAAACACGCGCAAGCAAGATCTCGTAGTTGCGCGCAGCGAGATCGATCTTTCCGAGCGCATCGAGCGCCAGCGCTTCTTCGAGAAACACCGACGGCTCGAACGGACGCAACAGACGCAGTCGTTCGAACAGCTCCGCCGCAACTTCGTACTGCGACAACGCCAGCAACGCATAACCGACGAGGCGCATCGCTTCACCATCACGCGGCCGAAGCTCGACCACCGACGACAACGCACGGACCGCACCCGCCGTGTCTCCGGCGAGCGCACGCGCACGGGCGATGCGATCGTAGAGCAAAAAGTCGATCTCTCCCGGCGTCCGCGCGCGCCGGTAATCCGCCTCCGCCAGCAGGCGTTCCTCGCCACCTGAATACGGCGACTCCACCAATGGTTGCGCGCGTAAGATCGGCGCCACTCCGTCGCCCTTGCGCCGCAGCAGCTCGATCAATTCGCGATTGTCCGCCGATACTTCTTCGATCCCGATGCCGAGCGCTTTGTCGCGACGTTGATCTTCTTCGCGACGCCGCAACACTTCCAGATTCGCCAGATCGACCGTCTCGTTTTTCAACTGAAACTGCTGCGCTTGTTGTTCGTTATCGAGCACCAAAAACGAAGCGCGCGCGTTCGCCAAACGGTAATGCTGCGATAGCGCCACCACCATCCGATCGAGCCGCGCATCATCGAGCTCAATCAATTTGCGCGCATAAAGCTCGGCCCAAGCACGCGGTGCAAAGAGATCATCGCGTTCGTTTCCGCCGAGCGGCACTTCGACGCGATCGAGCGAAAGCGCTGTCCTCACGGACACTGACAAAGAGGCCGCTCCGCCTTTCGGGAGGCGCCCCGCGATCCGCAACGTTTGCCCCGGATACACTTGTTTCGGCGCACCCGCGATGACCAGATCGGCGACCGGCGCGCCCCGCACTTCGACGGTCACCAGCTCCGAAGGTGCAGCCCGATGCGCGACCGCAGCGCTCGGGATCTCTTCTTCGCTGAGCATCGTCACCGTGCGTCCGCCCGTCTCGGTGCTGAGCATGTCGAACAGCGCTTGATTCACCGCGGACTCGCCGAAGCGGTAACTGATCCAACGGACATCACGAAACACCGGGTGTCGCGCGGCGAGCACTTCCAGACGATCGACGCCCCAAGTAATCTCGCCGTCCGACAACAAAAAGGCCGTCGTCTTGCCGCCGTCGACGGCCCACGACCGATTCCGTTCCAGCTCGGTGAGCACCGCTGAAAAGGAGGTCGCACCTTCGAGGAAAACTTCGCGCAGCTCACCGATCGTGCCCGCACGATTCGCAGCGGTGTTCGCACGCCACGCAGCGTCGTGCACAAAACGCGTGCGCAGATCGAACAGAGCGACCGCGTATTCTTTGATCGTCTGATCCTCGGCGAGGAGCGCTTCGATCATCTTCGCGCGGCGTTCGTGCGCTCCACCCTCTGCGGAGGACAACGAGGTATCGACCAAGATCAACGCACGTCCCGTGGGCAGCTGCGCATCACTCCCGACGAAAGGCCGCACCTCGGCATAAAAGGTGTCGCCGCCGAGCCCGCTTTTATCTTTGCCGCGAAGCACGGTGTTCGCGCTCTTCGGTTCGACGGCGCACGACACGATCGCGCCCGATGCTTTCGGCAGATCGTAACGCTGATAACGGCCGAGCTCGGTGGCCCGCGCACCTTGCGGCGTCTCCGAGATTTTGCCGTGCCCGCGATCGACGAAGAGCACCGCCTCCACTTCCGCGAGCGAAGGTGTGCTCGGCATCGCGTAGCCGTAGCGGAAACGCACCCCGTCGAAGACCAACATCTGTTCGTAAGCGACGACGATCCGCTTCAAGCTGCGCGCTTCGATCGGAAAGACGCGCGCCTGAAAATTCGAGCCGCCGCTCCACTCCATCAACGCCGGATCGACGTTGCTGCGCACGATCTCTTCGTACACTTCGCGCGCACGTTTCTGCTCCACCACGCGCGCCTCTTTGCGCTTGCCCCAATCGATGCGCGAGCCCTTCGACGGCGCAGAGTTCGCGAAAGTTTCCGGATCGATCATCTTCGTTCCGAGATCGGGCAAGAGCTCTCCGCCCTGGAAAAAGGCGTCGTTGTCGATCTGAGCTGTCCCATCGAACATCGCAAACCCGGCGGGCGAAGAGTCCGCGGGCAACGGATGAAAAAACGTGCCCTCGAGACGCGCGTCTGCTTTGTTCTCGAAGACGTAGTCCACGATCGTTCGGGCGCGCGCACCTTCGACGTAGCCGATCACGCGCAACGCGCGCGGCTCCATCGGTTCGAGCTTCCCGCTCGCGCCTTGTACGAGCAGCTTTCCCGCACGGACTTCACGCGCAACTTTCGGAAGCAGGGTGCGCGGCGCCGTCACCTCTTCTTCGCTGTCGCGACTCTCTTTGAACTTATCTTTTTTCGCCTGCGGCTCGGCTTCTTCCATCTTTTTGCCGCCGCTGCCCGCGCGCGATTTGCGCCTCTCGTCTTCGGGCTCGGGCTTCAGCTCTTCGATCGTCGCCGGTCGCTCTTTCGCCGGTTTTTCTGCGGCTGCGGGATCGGACGGCTTCGGCTCGGCTGGCGTATCGGCGTAACCTTCGCTCTCGTCGCTCTCAGATTCTCCTTGCGCTGGAGAAGGCTCAGGCGTCGAAGTGACTTCGACGTTGCTGGCGGCGCCGCGTTTTTCCAGCGAAGCGAGCGTCTCCGGAGAGGCTTCACGCGCTTCGCCGATCGCATCTTGCATCTCGGCGAGATCGAGCTCGCTCGGATCACCACCGCTCGGCATGACCGTGTCCGGTGATTTGATCCCGCGCGCCTCGAACGATGCGCGATCGGCATCGGACACGCGCACCCCGCTCTTCTCGCTCGGTGACTGCGCCTTATCTTGAGCGGCGCAACGGACGATGATGAGGAAAAGTAGGATGGTGCTCAGGACGAGCTTCGAGCGCGTCGGCCTAACCATAGGACCTCCAAACGGACGAGACCGCCGCGCGATCTTTTCGCTCAACTTCGGGAAAGCCGCAACGTCACGTAATACGCGCGTCCTTCGCGCCCGATGACCACCGCGACCGCATCCGCGTCACGAATAGCCGCACACATCAGCTCGAAATCGCGAAGGCTCTCCAGACGTTTGCCGCCCACTTGCAGCAAAAGATCACCTTTTCGAATCCCGACGCGCGCCGCATCGCTCCCCGGCGCGAGCTTCTGCACCAGCAACCCACGTTTGCCCGCCGCAACCTCGATCCCCAGCCGAGCCTTCCCAAACTGCGTGGCCCGCTCGAAAGACAGCTCCTTCACCGGTAGATCGATGCGCAGCTTCTCTTCGACGCCGCGATCCTTGGTGCGGATGACCGTGAGCCGCATGTTTTGTCCCGGCACCAAGCTGCGCTCGATCAACATGAAGGCCCGCCCGTTCTTCACCTCCTGGCCGGAGACATCGATGATCCGATCGCCGACGGCGATCCCACTCTCTTGTGCAGGCGAGCTCGGATGAATGCCGCGAACGACGGCGCCGTAGCTCGAGGAGCTGTCGATGATCAGCCCGGAAAATGCGGGCCGAACTTCGCCGTACCTGATCACCTCTGCGACGGCGGCTTTCGCTTTGTCGACGGGGATCGCAAAGCCGATGCCCGTGCCGCCGCTGTAGATCGCGGTGTTCACGCCGATCAGCTTGCCTTCGATGTTGAGGAGCGCGCCGCCCGAATTTCCCGGATTGATCGCGGCATCGGTTTGAATGAAGTCCTCGTAGACACGTTCATCCGCGGTGATCGATCGATGTAAGGCCGAGACCACGCCCGTGGTCACCGTGTTCGCCAATCCAAAGGGATTGCCGATCGCCACCACCGTTTCGCCGGGCATGAGATCTGCGGAGCTGCCGAGCTCGACGGTGGGAAGCTGTACTTGGCCGCGCACTTTGAGCACGGCGAGATCGAAGTTCGGATCCGCACCGACGACGTCGACCTCGAAGATGCGGCGATCCGCGAGCGTGATGGTGATGTTCGCGGCTTGCGAGACGACGTGTTCGTTGGTGAGCACCAACCCGCTCGGATCGATGATCACGCCCGAACCGAGCGATTGCCGCGCGCGGTTGCGTTCGGAGTCGGGTTGTCCGAGATAGTCGCGAAAAAATTCTTCGCTGGAGCGCGGCCGGCGAAACGGATTGCCGCGTTCGCGCACTTCGCTGGCGATGTTCACCACCGCGTTTCCGGCGCGTTCCACGACCTCCACGATCGGGCTCCTCCTTTTCGCGGTGACCGCATCGAGCGGCACATCGCCGGCGAGGAGCGAGAGCGTGAGCAGTGAGATGGACAACATCAGACGAGATCCTTCACCAAGCGGAAACCAAGGCCGGTGTTTACAAAGTCCCGCTGGGTGACATGACGGAACGCGACTCGGCAAAACAAGCCGGTATCGCTCCAACAACCGCCGCGCATCACGGGACGCAACGCGCCGGCTTCTTCGGTCATACAGAGCTCGCGCACACCACCGGCCATATCGCGCACACCGTACGGAGAGCGATCCGTGGGAAATGCGCCGACGGGCTCGGGCTCAGGGTACGGTCGATCGCGCGACTCTTTCATTTTGCAGAATGTAGGATCGAAGTGATCGCCCCAAGGAAAAAATCTTCCGTCGACGCCGCGCGCTGCTTTTTCCCACTCGTTTTCGTGCGGTAAACGCAGCGATTCGCCGGTCAGCGAGGAGCGCCAAGCGAGGTACGCTTCTGCGTCCTCCATACTGATCGCAGTGACAGGGAGCGTGCCCACCCAGGTGTGTCCGCCCGGGCTCTTCTCGGGATAGACGAAGCGGCGTTCTTCGCGGTTGTAGCGCCAATAATGCCCTTCTTGGGCGCGCGCCCGCGGAACATGTTGTTGCGCGCGCTCCAGGCTCTCCTCGGCGAGCGCGTTGATGAACGCCAAATATTCTTCGCAGGTCACCGGGAAACGCGCGATCGCGAACTCGCCGATCTCCAACACGCGGCGATCGAGCCCGCCGTGCGCGATCGAATCTCCGCCGAGGATCGCCGGTCCTTCGGGGATGAGCACGAACGCTTCGCCGATCTCCAAGCTCGAACGAAACGTGAAGTGTACGGTGACGCTCTCTGTCCTTCCGATCAGGACGGGCCGGTGCACATCGCGCTCGCCGAAACGTTTGAAGGTGAGCAGATAACTCCCGATGGGCACGTCGAAACGTCCGATCGATCCACGCCCCAATCGGCGCGATTCACCCGCACGCAAAATGCGTTGATGGCTCTCCATCCGCGCGATCGACACTTCGACGTCGTGTAGCGCATTGATGATCTGCAGCGACCCGTCGCCGGCCAAAACGCGCGACCAATTGCCGTCGTCGTAACGCGCAACCAGATTCCGGTAATAACGTTGAGCTTCGCCGTCGCGCGCACGTTCCGCTTCACCGAATCGCGCAAAATACAGCGAGGCCAACGCGCTCCTCGCTTCCTTTTCGTCCGGCACTTCGCCGAGCGCGCGGAGGAACGCGGCTTCGCTCTCTTCGAACGCGCTGATCGCTTCGATCTTCAGCTCGCTGACGCGATCCTCGAGCGCCCAGATCGGCTGCTTGCGCTCCACCGCCGCCGAGGGCGGAACCTCTTTCGCGAGCCGCTTCGACTCCGACTCCGCCGTCTGCAGCTCGAGCTTGAGCTGTTTCCACTTGTCCGTTGCGCGACGTCCTTCACGCACGAATTGCCGCGCTTCCGTCGATCTCCGCTCGCGCTCTCGCGCACCTTCGAGGAAGACACCGATCGCGTCCGCCAGCGAACGTGCGTTCGGCCGCTGGTGCGGATCCTTCGACATCGCATTCAACACCAGCTCTTCCAGCTCCTCCGAAATGGCGCGGTGCGGAGCGAGCTCGCGCGGGGGCATGAACTCCGCCTTGCGCACTTTGACGACCGTGGGAACAAAGCCGAGATCAGGGAACGGCGGCTCGAAAGTGAGAATCTCGTAGAGCACCGCGCCGAGCCCATACACATCACTCTTGGTGGTGATCTGCTCCGGCTGCCCGCTCGTCGCTTCCGGCGACATATATTGCGGCGTCCCGGTGATCGTCCCCGATACTGTACTTCCGGCCACGTACCGTCCCAACGTCTTCACGCGCGGAAGCTGATCGTCGCCGTCGGCCTGTTGTTCGACGATCTTCGCCAGACCCCAGTCGAGCAACATCGCTTCGCCGTAACGCCCGACCATAATGTTCGCCGGTTTGATGTCGCGGTGAACCACACCGCGTGCATGCGCGAACGCGACCGCATAAGCGATCTGTTGAAAGATCGTCAGCAGGCGGACCCGCGTGAACTCCCCTTCGCTGCGCGCTTCGCCGTCGCGCAGCTGTTGGATGATGTCCGCGAGTGTCTGCCCGGACAGCTTCTTCATGACGTAAAACAGCTCGCCGCTCGCGAGCCGTCCCACGTCGTGGATCGGAATGATCGACGGATGTTCCAGCTGTCCTGTCGCCTGCACTTCCATCCAAAATCGCCGGATCAAATTCTCCGGCGCTTCTTTTCCGCCGAGCAACACTTTGACCGCGACCTCGCGCCCGATCTCCGTGTCGTGCGCTTTGAGGATCCGCCCCATCCCGCCGCGCGCGATCTCACCGAGCATTTGATAACGCTCGTCGATCGTCTTTCCGCTCGGCGCGAGGCGCTCGTTTTGCTGCGTGATCTTGAGATCGACGCCTTCGACGCCCGGCGAATCCTGCATCCGCGTGCGATCGTCACCGGTGGCAAAAGGATCATCGAGCTCCGGTGAAGAGATGGAGCGGTGCACCGTCGCGGAGAACTCGTCGTCGGGCCATGGATCGCTGACGCGCGGATCGGTGATCTGCGGATCGAGCGGGCGCTTGCTCCCCGGACGGATCGTCGCCGGAGAGAGCACGTCGCTGGTGGCCGGCGAATAAGGACGCGTCGGAGCGAACGCTTCCTCTTCGCGCATCTCACCGGTCGGTGCAGAGGTCGGCGTCAGGTCCTTCGGGATGTGCACCTTCGCGGCCGGGAGATCGAACCAGGTGTCGTCGTCATCGTCGGCGGGTGTGTCGAAGTCGTTCCTCTTTTTGATCTCCGGGAGCGTCGGATCGTCGCGCCGCACAAAATGTGCGCGCTTCGCCACCTCCGCGCGTAAGCCGAGCACCGCGGGCGGATCGAGCGTGCCGAGGCGGACCAGGCTCTCGCCCAGATCCCGCACCGAGGAAGAAGCGTCGCGCATCGCTTTGACCAGGTCGTCGAAAGCGACCAGGTCCCGCTCCAGCAAAAACGCCGCGAGCGCTCTGTCATCCGGACGAAGGGTCATCGGAGGCGGGGCCAGCATAACTCGAGGGTTACCGTCCGGCGAACATCTCGCCGGTCGCGGCAATTCCTCGAGATCATCAAGTCGATGCTTGCGGTGCGTCGTCACGGTGCGATATGCGCGATGCGTTTTCCCCGTGTCCAACGACGCGGGCTCATTAGGAAGTCTTCATGAACCTCACGTTGATCTTGCTCTTCGTCCTGGCGGCCGTCGTCGTTTTCGCGCTGTCGCTCTGGAAGAAGATCTCCACGCTCGAATCGGGACTGCGCTCCGAAACCCGTCTCCTCGAAGAGAAAAAAGACGAAGCCGAGAAAGCGCGCAAAGAAGCGCGTGAAAAGCGCGACGAGCTCGAGAATACGAAAAAGGAGCTTCAAGACGCGAAGCTCAAGATCAAGAAGCGCGAAAAAGAGGATCGCCCGGCACCCGAGAAAAAGAAGGTGCCCGGCGTGAGACCTGCGCGCGAAGAGCAAGGCGGGGCGCCGTCTCCGGTGATCGTGCGGATCAGCGACCAAGAGCTGGCGGCCGAACATCAACGTGCCGTGCAAAAGCTCGAAGACGAGCTGACCGCGCTTCGATCGGAGCTGGCCTCCTCGAAGATGCGCGAAGAACAGCGCGAGCGTGAGGCGGCGAAAGCGGCCAAAGCGTTGGAGATGCTCGCTTCGGCTCCGACGAATACGCCGGCGCCCGCGGTCCCAGAGCCGCCGAAGGAACAGCCCAAAGAGAGCGGCGAAGAGCTGACTCAGGCGCGCGCACAGCTCGACGGCATGCGCAAAGCGGCCGGCGATCGCGAGCGTGAATTGCGCCGCGACCTTCGCAAGTCGAACGATGAGATCAAACACGCGATGCGCCGCGCTGCGAACACGCAGGCGATGTACGCGGTGTTGAAGGGCCAGCTCGAGCTCGCCGAAGATCGGATCGCCGCGCTGCACTTGAAGTACGAAAACGCGAAGAGCATCGACGAGCTCCGCCGCGAACAGCGCAAAGATCGCCCGAGAAAACAGCGCGAACGGCGCGAGCAAGATCAAGCCCAGCAGCCGCAACAGGAAGCTGCGGTCGACGCGCCGGTCGAAGAGGCTCAGGCCGCTCCGTCGACGATCGAGGTTTCGAACCACGACATCGTCAGCACCCATCCCGTGCCTGTTCCAGAAATCGTCGAGCCCGAACAAGCTTCGTAACAATGTCGAATCCCGCGCTGGTTTCGCTGATCATCTTCGGTGGCGGCTGGGGCGCGGAAGGGACGCAAGCTTCGATCGAAGCACACGTCCTCGCGCTAAAGAGCGCTCTCTCCCAAAAACAACCGCACGTCTTATTTGCCAGCGGCGATCCGAAGGTGCGCGACGTCCAGGTCTCCGCCGAAACCGCAAGTGATGTCTCCGCGCTGTTGGGCGTCGTCTTCGATCGACGCGATCACTTGGCCGTCGCTTACCGCTCCGCAAAAATTCCGAACGCGCGACCCGCCTCGAAGCGCGAGCTGATCGACGCGATCCGCTCCGCCAGCAGCAACAACACCGCCGGCACGATCGTCTTCGGCGCGGGGCACGGAACGCCCGCGGAAAAAGGGGAACGCGCCGCGCTCGAGCTCTTCGGGCTCGACGAATCGCTCAGCGTCGACGGTCTCGCCAAAGAGCTCGATCTGATCAAGCTGAGCGCCCCGCTGGCGTTCGTGCTCGGACACTGCCATTCAGGCGCGTTCACCGAGCTCGCGTACACCGGTGCTGATCCAAAGGCCAGGTTGGCCGAACCGGTCCGTTGCGTGCTCGCCGCCGTCCCCCCGGATCGCCAAGCATCCGGCTGCAGCGCCGACGTCGCCGATCCTTCGGCGCGCGCCTATCTTGCGTTGATCGCCGAAGCGCTCGTTTCCTCCGCCGCAGACGCCGACAAAAACGGGCGCATTTCGCTCGCCGAAGCGCACGCGCACGCGCGGATCCACGACCTCACGGTCGATCTCCCGGTGACGACCAGCGAGATGTTTTTGGTGAACACGCTGAAAAAGGCCGTGCCCGATCCCAGCACGCTCGACTTCGATCGCGTGCTCCAAAACGCGCGTCCCGCCGATCGCCGCGTCTTGCTCGAGCTGCGCCCCGCACCGAACGCCACGCCTGCAAATGTACGGACGGCGATCGAACGTGCCGAAGAAGCGATGGACAAGCTGGACGACGCGCTCGAACGCGGCACCGAAGGCTACGAAGCGATCCGCCGAAAGTTGCTCGACGAGCTCCTCCTACGTTTCCCGGAGCTGGCAAATCCGTATCACCACGAAGCTCGCCGTTTGCTCGCCGGCGACGCACCAGAGCTGGTGGCCTTCCTCAAAAGCAAACGCGAGCTGCTCGAGCTCGAAGCGAAAGAATCCGCGCTTTCTGCGTTGGAACGCGAACGTTTTGAGCTCGAGAAGAAGACGGCGCGCCTCGAACGTTGGCTGCGCGCGGTGGTCACCGGCGCTTCGGAAGCTCAGCTGCGGAAGAAGAACAAGCGCGACGCAACTACGCTGGACAAGATCTTGGCGTGCGAAGCGCTCGAGCCTTAAAAAAGGTATCCTGATCTAAAGTACAGGTTTACGGTTGAGCCGGCTCGTCCGAGATCGACGTGTCCAACTGATCGATCCACCGCGCGATCGAGCCCGCTCGTACGCGAAGCTTGGCGTGATTCACCGGCTCTGACGGCGGGGCCACTTCCATGCGCGCATCTTCACGGTGGCGCTCGAGCAAACCACGCGCGATCCGTTCAATGGCGCGCGTGCTGCAGCGCGGAACGCGAAGGCTCTCGACCTCGTCGCGCAACCGATTCAAACGCGTCGGATCGTTCTGCCAGAGGCGGGCACGGCGGCGGTACAGCGCCTGGCGGCGGCGGATCTCCGCGCGCGCACCATCGATCGCTGGGGCCATCTCATCCATCAGCCTCTGATAGAGCTTGTCCGGATCGACCCACAACAAGCGGCAGCAGTTCTTCACCGCGGCCGGCAACAAGCTCGCCGCGACGAGCACCAACACTTCCGACTCGGTCGACAACAAAGCCATGCGGTGGTCGAGCGGCACCGGCCGGAGGATCTCGGCGTTCCTGCCCACACGTTCCACGTAGAGCACCGCGCCCTTCGCCAAAGCTTCGGCGCGCCGTTCGACCGCTTCCCGCGAAGCCTGTCCCCACACGGACAGACGAGCATCGAGGGCTTGGACCGTCGCCGGGCGGCGGGGCTGGTTGGCATCTTCGCGCGAGAGATCCGTCGGGAGGATGGGCTGTGCGATGACCATGTGCTGGAACCTCAAAGCACCAAAGATGCCAACCGTGGGTCGATGAATTTCCGAGACGCTATTGTTGGTCGGGACCCCAGATCACGAGGCTTCGAAGTCTCGCACCTGCGCGGATCGCGGCATTTGCTCCGCGACTAAGCGGTCAATCAGCGCGGATACGCCGCGAATCTCACACCGCAATCGCGGGAAGGGCACTTGAAACACCCCTGGAGCAACCACACACCAGAGACTGGCAGTCCAAACCTCGCTGAGATGTGGGCGCGAGCGACACATCAGACCTTGTTCTCGGTCCTTTTGATGATTCGCTCGATGTTGCCTCGATGTCTCACCAGGATGAGAAGGACGATCGCCGACGCCACCCAGACTACTTCGCGGCGCCCATCCAGATAGACGATCGCACCGACCAAAACGATCGACGCCAGCAACGACCCGAGGCTGACCACCTTGGCGACCGCATAGACCGCCAAAAACACCGCCGCGGCGATCAGCGTGGGAATCGGCGCGAGCGCCAAGAACGCTCCGGCTCCGGTCGCGACACCTTTGCCGCCCTTCAGCTTCAAGTAGATCGGGAAGACGTGCCCCAGCACCGCCGCCAATCCAGAGAGCGCCACGATCAACAGGGGCTGATGAAACACGTGCTCCGCGAGCAGGACGGGAGCCGCGCCCTTCAAGCCGTCGAGGAACAGCGTGAAGATGCCGAGCTTCTTCCCTGCAGTGCGCGCTACGTTTGTCGCGCCGATGTTTCCGCTGCCTTTCGCGCGCACATCCACGCCCGCGAAACGCGAGGCGATGATCAATCCGAACGGGATCGCGCCGAGAAGGTACGCGCCGATCAGAATGGCGATGGCCGTGGGCGTCATCGAAGCTCACGCATAAACGAAGCGGAGCAGGATGACCACCAAAGGCGCGGTCACGGCGAGCCCCGCGCGCACCCACGACGCGCCGTGCATTTCACGAAGCGCGAGCGCGTGCAGGCAGAGGCTCCACAAAAGCCCGGCGAAAAAACCGATCACCGGAACGACCGCCAGGATCATCGGCGCAAATCCGAAACAGGTGGCGCGGATCGTCTGCGTCATCTCCGGGCGAGTTTTCGCCGCAATCGAGCTCATCGCCTGATAGAACGCTGCCAGGTACGCGATGAAAAAAACCGCACCGATCGTCGCCAGCGCGAGCAGCTTCAAGAAGACTTCGAGGTCGTTGATCTCCAGCTTCAGGCGCGTGTCGATCAGGTCCGTCGCAAACAGGACGTACGCGGCGAGCAGCTGCAGCAGCACCGCGGGCACGAAGATCGCGAGCGCAAAGCCCACCGACCCGCGGATCGGCTCCTCGACGTCGCGGAAAAATGCGCGCGGGCGTCTCAACACCTCGGTGACCGTGGAGAGAAAAGTTGTCACCGTCCGGGAAGCAGTCACGATGTTCTCACTGCTCTGTTCGGGCTCCTCGACGAGCGCCGGCAGCCGTTCGATGACGATCTCCAGCGACGCCGCGCAAAATGGACACGGCGATCGCGTCTGACCGACGATAGAAAAGCGCTGCGAACATGCCGGGCACCGAGCGATCACGGACGATGAGGCCAGCATGACCGGCCTGAACCCAATTGCAAAGAGCTTGGTTTCCGCCCTGTTTTTCGCCTGCGCGCCGAGCGCTTTTGCCACAGAAACCGCGACCACCACGCGTTCGCTGATCCTCCGCACCGAGGTCATGCCGGTAGTTCTCGACTATGAATTGCCGGGACATCCGAACACGCGCGGCCGCGGACACGTAGGCATCGTCTCGCGCGCGTCGTTGTTATGGAGGCACGATCAGTACTTCTCCCTCGAGGCCGGCGCGATGTTGCGCGTCCCCTTCGCGCACGACTTTTGGGAGGAGCTCGGTGCGCTGCCGATCTTGTCCTTGGTCGTCTTGCCGTTCGACCACGTGTTGCTCCGCTTCGGCACGCTCGACGATCGCCACGGTTACCATCCCGCGCTGGTCGACGAAGATCGCTACCGTTATGGGCGCAACTACGAAGAGAGCTACAACCGCGGCATCGTCCCCGAAGCCCATCGCGATCTCGGGGGCGATCCGTTCATGCCCGCGGAGCACGGCATGCAGCTCAAGGTCGCAAGCGAGCTCCTTCACGGCGAAGTTTTTCTCGATTGGGAGCTGCTCGAGACCGAAGAACACCGCGAGAAATTCGCCTTCGGAATTCTCGCCGGGCTCACGCACGAATGGGTCGACGTCGACTTCCAATTCCGCCTCATCCATTACGGCGGCGAGCTCTTCACCAAAGCCGATCCGATCCGCTTCGCGCAGCTCGATCCCGTGCGCCAGCCGATCGCCTTTGGAGCGACAGCTACGCTCAAGCCGCCCTACATCGAGGTCGACGGCGTCCTGCGCTTCGAAATCCCGCTCGCCTTCATGCGCGGAAGGATCGCGCAAGCGCCAGGCGCCGAGCCGACCTCACACTACGGTTTCGAAGTGGGCGCCGACGCCGTGATCTACGAAGCGGCGCGCGTCGGTTATCGAGCTTGGTTCCCGAACAAACAACAACCGGGCTTCTTGAGCGAAGACGGCGATCCTGTCTATTCGGGCAGGCGCTCGCACCGCGTCCGTTTGGCGCTTGCAACTCAACACGGCGACGTCGAGCTCTCCGGCCGCCTGGATCTCCTCGTCGCCGACGGCTCGGAAAAAGTGCAGTACGAAACGGTCACCGTCCTGACCTTCCGCTACGAGCCGCTTCTATGGTCGCGGTAGGAGCGCGTTTATCAGCGCCAACCGGTGGCTCGCGAATGGACGCCGAAATTCGCTCGCCCGACACGCGGCACAAACCGGCCGCGGTCGGGCACGAACAATACACCTTCTTTATACGGCCTTCTTCAATGAGCCATCGCGCCACCAACCATCGAGCTCGCGTTCGAGCTCTTTGGCGTCACGTTGCGCGAGATCCTTGGCCGTCGAAGAGACCAATCTCGTCGAGGCCTCGCGACCGATCAACGTCCTCAACCGTCCGAGGAACTTCGGCTCCGCGATGATGACCAGCTCGGAATAACCATTTTCTTCCGCGCCGAGATCCATCGCCGCTGCGACTTCTTTCGCGAATCGCTCCGCCTCGTGCTCTTTCGGGGAATTCTCCGTATCGAGCGGGCTGCCGAAACGGCCGACGCTCGAGAACTGTCGCCCCGCTTTATCGGTGTTGATCTCGCGATTCATCGCGCGTCCTTCAGGATGCTCCAGCTCGCGAAGGAAGATGACGCGATCCGTTTCTTCCGCGTCGTGCTCGAATATTTTCGCGTACGCGCGGTTCGCTACCAAAATCCAAGTTTTGTTGGCTGGCTTTTTCACGTTCCGAATCCAGTGAAGGATTCGTGCCGCTCACATTGTGCTCGAAACTATCGCGGCCAGCGCCCCGAAATATCCCTTCCACCCGGATGAGAGGGAGTCTGCTCTATGGTGCATTCACCGAAGTAAGAAACGCTCCAACACCTCCGCGTAAACGACCATTCCTTTTTCCAGCTCGCCGACGCTGATATTTTCATCATGGCCGTGAATCGAGTCGACCTGCTGTTTGTCGATGAACACCGACAAAAATCCGTACGACTTCACCCCGCGCGGCGCGAAGAAACGCGAGTCGGTGGCGCCGACGCATAACCACGGCGTGACCGTCGCCTGCGGCTCGTGCGCACGGACCGCGCTCTCGATCGCCGCATACAAAGGATCATCCACCGGTGACTCCGGCATCGGCGGAAGCGGCGGAAAAGTCAGCTCCACCGTCACCGGGAGCTCGCCCAGCACCGACCGCACGTAAGACAAAAATTCTTCGGCATCGGTGTCCGGCAACAACCGCACGTCAAAGATCGCGGTGGCCTCCGCGGGAATCACATTGTCCTTTTGGCCACCTGTCACAATGGTCAGGGACATCGTATCGCGGATCGTCGGATTCAAATTCTTGTTCGAGGACAGCGTGCCTTCGAGTATCGAGAATACTCCCGGAAAACTAATATTATTGAGCAACATACTCTTGGGAAATCCGGCGATCTCTCCAAAAGCCCCCAGCTGCCGTTCGGTCACCGGCATCAGCCGCGCTTCCCGCGGATTCGCATTCAGTCGCGAAAGCGCCTCCACCAAAATATTCAACCCACCGGTGGTGATCGGCCGCGACCCATGACCCGCTTCGCCGTGCGCGGTCAGCTTCATCCGCGTGACCCGTTTTTGTGTCGTGGCGATGACCACCAGGTCTTTGTCGTTCATGAAGCTGCGCAGCGAAAATCCGCCCTCATCGAGCAAATATTCCGGCTTCCACTGTTCGAGATAGTTGCTGACGACGGCCTGCGCCCCGAGACCTTCGACCTCTTCATCCGAAACTGCGAGATAGATGACGTCGCGTTTCAATCGATCTTTGGCGCGCGCCAAACGTTCGAGCGCAGCGAGCTGCACCACGCCGAGATGTTTGATGTCGATGGCCCCGCGGCCATAGATGCGCCCATCCTTCTCCGCGCCTGCAAAAGGATCGACGGTCCACTTCTCGCGCTCCACCGGAACGACATCGATGTGATGCATCAAGATCAGCGGCCGCGCGCCAGGGTCGGGATTCGGCGCCACTAAACGCGCGTACAAGTTGCCGCGATTTTCGCCGATCGCCGCGATCGAAGAGGTCAGGCCCATCTTGGCGATCGCCTCTTCCAGCAAAGGCATGGCGTCCCGCTCATTTCCGGGAGGTGCGCTGGTATCGAGCGCCAAGTATCGAATCAGCAGCTCTTTGTAGCGCGGAAAATCCGCCTTCAGCGCATCGGGTGCCAGCACCACTGCCGGCACCGGCCCTCGATCCGCGCCACAAGACACGGCCAAAAACGCAACGCAGCCGCTCGTGACCGCCCGCATGAATTTGCCCACCTGCCCCAGCACGTCGCGCCTCATGTATAGCATCGGGACCGCCGGATGAAGCATTTCCTGCCCATCTTCATCGTGCTCGTGTTGTCTTCGAGCGCCTGCGCGACCATCCAGGGCGGCTCAGATCGCAATATTCGTCTGCACACCACGCCGGACTATGCGACCGCGACGATCAACGAAGTCCAGAGTGTCGGCGCAAATTCCAGCGTCGAGCTCGACGGCGTCGGTCCCTACCGGATCACCTTCTCGAAAGACGGCTATTACAGCCAAACGGTGATCGTCGACCCCTCGATCAATCTCTATTTTTTCGGCAACCTGATCTTTGGGCCACTCTTTCCGATCGGAATGATCGTCGACGCCGTCACCGGTGCTATCCACTCGATCGACGAGCCCGACCTGCGGATCACGCTGGTCAAAATACCAAACCCCGACGGACCTGTCCTCGCGAACACTGAGCCTATATCCGCGCAGCCGCCGATCCAGACGCAGCCGCTGATCCAGACGGTCTCTCAGCCGATGATCATCGCTGAGAAAACGAGCGACACGAAGATCATCGCCGTGATGCCGGTGGAGGTCGCCGGCAATACGGAGCTCGCGGAAGGAATCGCCGAAGCGTTGACCGATCAGATGCGCGTCTCTCTCGCCTCACGCGGCATGCGCGTCATCGATCGCGGCGCGCAAGAACGCGCGCTCAGCGAAATCATCGAGAGCGAGAAGGTGAAAAGTTATTCGGACTGTGTCGACGACAGCTGCCAAATCCCGCTCGGAAAAGCGCTCGCGGCCTCCCACATCCTCCGGACCAGCCTCTCGCGCTTCGGGAAAATGTGCGCCATGACCGCCGAGTTGATCGCGCTTCGCGAATCCGTCACTGTCTCCGCGAACACCGCGCGCAGCGACTGTAGTGAAGAACAGCTGCTCGATACTTCGATGAATCTCATCGACGGTATCCGCTAAGCCCGACCCAGCCAGCTCACTCCTTGGCGCGCGCCATATCCAAGATGGCGGTCAAACCGCCGAGCAATGCGGCAAACGGATTTTCGGACCCACCATACTGCGCGATCTTCACTTCACCGATCCGGCTTCCGATCGCCGCCGCCAGCGCGGGCATATTTTTCGCGATCTCCACGCGCGCCACCGCTTCTGCGCGACGCGCCTCGGCCTCGGCCATGGCGAGCGCGACCTCCGCGTCGACGCGCCCCTCCGCGAGCAACACCTCTGCGCGTGAACGCCGCAGCTCGAGCTCCAACAACGCCTCGGCACGCGCCAGCTCCGCGCGTTTTTCGCGCGCGACACGATCACTTTCGAACGAGGCCAGCTCCGCCTCGATCTCCTTGGCCACCAGCTCACGTTTTCGAATCGCGACCTCGGTTCGCTCCTCGGCCTCACGCGCATCGAAAGATGCTTTCTGCGCGCGGAGCGCAGCTTCCGTCTCCATGGTGCGTTCCTCGATCGCACGCCGCGCCGAGAGCTCCGCATCCTTCTGTTTGCGCGTCAGCTCCAGCGCCCGCAAATTCGCTTCCTCGCGTTGTTCGCGCACCGCAGCGTCGCTCTTGATCTTCGCTTCCGAGGTTTTCTGCTCCAAAGCGGTGCGATACGGCGCCTGCATCGAAGCAAATACTTTGTCCGAGAGGACACGAACTTCCTGAATTTCGATCGTATCGAGAACGATGCCCCAACCTTGCTCGGTGGCATCATCCGGCCGACCTGTCCCACCGACCACCGGGGCCACTTCCCGCAATAATTCTTCGGCGAGCGCGCTCTTCCTCTTCTGCAAACAATCTTCGACCGATAAGTTCGCCACCAAACGCCGCGTCGCGCCGATGAACATCGAGGTAAGCGTCTCTTCCAACTTTTCCTGCGCGCGCTCCGGATAGCTGAAATTCAACACTCGGTAGGCGAGCAGCGGATCGGCGATGCGGTACACCGCCAACCCCACCACTTCCACGCCCACTTTTTCAGCGGTGACTTGGTCCGCCGAAAATACCAATTGTTGGATCGACGTCGGCACGATGGCTACAGCGTCATTCGGCCACTTGAAACACGTCGCACCTTGTCCCGAGCTCTTCAATAAAACGCGCCCGCGCCGTACGTGGACCAAATATTCCGAAGGTTTTGCGGTGATGAATCCCCAGCGTTTTTGTTTCTCGGGATCCTCCATGGGTTTCCCGCGCCGCCACCCGTCGGTCTCCCGCAATTTTACGACTTCGGCGCCCCTGGTTTTGGCAGCTTGTTGAAGATTGGCGTTCATTTTCACAACCCCCATCCGGCGAGCTTGCGCTGCAGAGTATTGCGTCCGATGCCCAATAGTTTGGCCGCGAGCGTGCGATTACCACCGGCCTTTACCAAAACCATCTCGATATGTTCCCGCTCCACTTCCTCGAGCGTCCGCACGCGATCTTCGCCTGGGAGTGCCGGAGCCACGGAGGAGGTGCGCTCGCGCAGCGGAAGGTCGGCGGCTTCGATCCGCTCCCCTTCCATGATGACCACGGCGCTCTCCAAACAATTTTCCAGCTCACGCACGTTTCCCGGCCAAGTATATGCGACCAATTTCGCCGCCGCCTCGCGCGTGAACAACGGCGCGCGACGCCCGTGACGTTTCGCCGCCAGTTCCGCAAAATGCCGCGCCAGACGTGTAATATCCTCTTCGCCGCGCGTACGGAGCGGAGGCAAATTCAATTCCACCACTTTGATTCGATAATAGAGATCGCCGCGAAAACGGCCCTCTTCGACCAATTTCGCCAGATCGCGATTCGTCGCGCAGACCACCCGAACGTCCGCTTTCTCCACGGCATTGCCGCCGACTCGCTGAAACTCTCTGTCCTGGAGGACACGAAGTAACTTTCCCTGAACGGCCAGCGGCAATTCGCCGATCTCGTCGAGAAAGATCGTTCCACCTTTCGCCGCATCGAACTTGCCCAAGGCACGTTGATCCGCTCCGGTATATGCACCGCGCTCGTGACCGAACAGCTCATTTTCGATCAAGCTCTCCGGCAACGCGGCACAATCCACCTTCACCAAAGATCCGTCCCGCCGCGGCGAGTTCACGTGGATTGCCCGCGCGAACAGTTCTTTTCCGGTGCCGCTTTCACCGCGGATCAACACCGTCGCCTCGGAAGCGGCCGCTTTTTTCGTGAGTCTGCACGCCGCACGCATCGGCTGCGAATCGCCGACGATCAAATTGAAGCTCGAAGACAAGGCGATCGGATCTTTCGCCTGCGCCGGCTCGCGCGACAGCTCGCGGTAGAGCGTGGTCGCTTCGATGGCCACGGCAACCTCCTGCGCCAAAGCCTCGAGCACCGACTCATCGGATCGCAAAAATACGCCGCCGACCTTATTCAACAGCTGCACCACACCGATGATCGCGCCCGCTCGATCGCGGATCGGTACCGCGAGCATCGACTTCGTGGTGTATCCAGTCTGTTCGTCGACGCCGCGATAAAATCGCGCCTCGCTGTGCGCCGTCGGCACGTTCACCACTTCACCGGTTTCAGCGACCCATCCGGCGACACCTTGGCCCAGCCGCAGCCTAATTTCTTCGAGCTCTGGAAGATGAGCTGCCTTGGAGAACACCTCGCCTTTCGTGCGATCGACCAAATAGATCGTCCCACGATCCGCGCTCATCATCGCCGCGATGCGATCGACGAGTCGCTTCAACAGATCGTCCATCGCGATTTCGCGATGAAGAAATCCACCGATCGATAAAAGTAGATCCGCTCCCAAAAGCTCGTGCATCGTAATACGCGCAGGGCTCGAGGTCATCGTCTCCATCATCACAGCTCGACCACCATTCCTTCGCGCGCGCAGGCCGACGCGGGGAAAAGCGCCTGCGCCTCGCGTTCGATCGCCTCGATAAAATCGTCGCCATGCGTGGGATCGTGGTGCGTCAACAAGAGTTGTTTTGCGCCCGCCGCCCGAGCCACCTGCACCGCCGCTTCGTAGGTGGAGTGCCCCCAACCCTTCTTCGTCGCGTACTCCGCGTCGGTATATTGAGCGTCGTAGGCGAAGAGATCCGCGTCCTCCGCCAAAGACAACAATGCTTCGTCGACTGTCCCGTCGTTTGGATGTTCGGTGTCCGTCGCGAAGCAAAAAACACGTCCGCCCGCCTCGACGCGATATCCGAGCGAGCCCTGCGGATGACACAAAGCGCGTGTCTTCACGGTGAACGGACCGATCTCTTTTCCGCCGCCGTCCGCGATCGTCTCGAATTTTTTCGACGAAGCCATGGCGCTCAGCGGCACCGGAAACGTCGGCGGCTGCATCTGTTTCGCCAAAACATTTTCCAGCGTCGTCCCGTCCTCGTCGCGCGGGCCGAATAATTCGAGATGAGTATCCGGCATGAATGCCGGCATAAAAAATGGAAAACCTTGAATGTGATCCCAGTGCAGGTGCGAAAAAAAGAAAGTCGCTGAAATCGGCTTTCCCAGGACTCGCGCCTCGGTGATCATTTTTTGGCCCAGAGATCTCAGACCTGTCCCTGCGTCCAGGATGAGCCGGTGACCTGCGTGCTCGACCTCGACACAGGTGGTGTTGCCTCCGAACTTTTGAAATTCAGCTCCCGAAGTAGCGATCGATCCGCGGACCCCAAAAAACGTGACTCGCATGGTGATCTCCTCCCGTTCGGCGTGACACTCAGCGAGCTTCGTGCCGCGAATAAACTCGCGAAACTCGAGACGGTGGTCTCGTGTGGGGCTCGAAAATGGATCGCGCGATTGCACCAACTCGGTGCGCCTTGATAAAGGCCCAAGCCATACATGCGCTCCCAGCTACGCACTCTGATCTTCACCGTGTTCGCCGTATCGATCGGCGCGCCGCTCGCTTCGGCGCAATCGAAAGAGATCGATCCGAAGGCACGGAAAGTTGCGAATGAAGTCGTCCGCCAGCTGACGCCTCCGCACACCTATCAAGATATGTTGAAACAAATGACCGACGGGATGTTGCCTGCAATTCAGCAGCAGGCCGGCGGCCAGCTCCCGCCCGACTTTCAAAAACGCCTGATCGCCGCCGTCTCCGACGCCCTCCCCTACGAGGACCTGATCTCTTGGTCAGCTGATCTCTATGCCGCGCGGTTTACCGAAGGAGAGCTGAAGGAGGTATTAAAATTCTACAAAACTCCCGTCGGCCTGAAGCTCGGTAAGGTCATGCCCGAGATCATGGGTGAGTCCGGAAAAAAAATGGCGGAAATTCTCCCCACTCGTCTGCCGGAGGCGATGAAAAAACAGGGTTTGATGCAGTGACCCTTGCTTGCGACTCAGCAGCGCACACCGCATGCTGAATCCGTGGCGCTCCTGGCAACCACTGTGCTCACCGCGCTCCTTGCGCTCTCGCAGACCAGCGCACCCGACGTCATCCATTTAAAAAACGGCGGATTCATGCGGGGAACGATCAGCGAGTTGGTCCCCGGAAGTCACGTGGTCATCGTGCTCGCCACCGGCGAGTCGCGACGCGTCTCGATGGCCGAGGTCGACTACGCGGGCCCCGACTCGCGCGAGAGCTCGCCGGGAGACGCACCGCGGCTCGAGAACCCAGCGCCCGCGAAAAAATCCTCACGGGTGCGTGCGAAGCTCAGCTCGCCCGATGAAGACGCACGCTTTTATCTGGTGTTGGGTAAACAGATCGGCCGCACCACGGGCGGATACAATTCGGTGCAATTCGAAACGGATACTTACCAACAACTATGTGCCGCGCCCTGCGAGGTCGATCTGGAGCCGGGCAGTTATGAGCTCGCGCTGGGTATCGGCAAAGATGAACCGGTGGCCGCGAGCGAACCGCTGGCTGTCAGCGGGAATCTGAGTATCACCGGCGATCACACGTCTTATGCGGGGGCGCGTGTTGGTGGTTCTGTCGTCTCCGGCGTCGGTGCGGCCATCGGAGGTATTTTGATGTTCAAGGGTTTGTTCCGCGAGCCGAATGAGAAAGTGAATCAGACTGAGCTGATCGGTGGACTGATTACACTGGTGGCCAGCGGAATTGTCGGTGGCATCGTCGCAAGTATCGACGACGAAGCGGAATTCGAGATCGTCGAATAAGAACGTGATTTCTCAGGTCTCAAGATCCGCGAAAGAGGGTCGAACTGATCCACTGAAACCGTGGATCCTATCGAGCTCTTCACTGCGGACCTCCGCCCGATCGTTCCCGAAGCCCAGCGTTTACGCCTCGCGCGCGCTATCGCTCGCGTGTTGAAGTCTTCTCCGCTCGGATCCGTGCTCGACGAAGCCGCTTGGAGCGCGAGCTTGTTCCGCAACATGGAACAACTCTGCAACGGGATCGAGCTCGACTTCGCTCCGATCCGCAATCTGCTCCAGAAAAGACACCCATTCTCCGAGGCCGATATTTTCGTGCTCTTCGAACGGGTCCGCCTCGAGCTGCAGCCGATGGGAATTCGGTTGAAAACCTGCGCTTGGACCCTCTCTGAGAGCACGCTGCTCCGCCTGAAAGTGGAAGCGCACGAAGCTCCGCCTCATCATCAACTGTCCTCTAGAACACCTCGTCCTGTTCAAGGCAAACCGACTCCGATCGGAGAGCTCCTCGTCTCCTACGGCGTCATCGACAAAAATCAGCTCGAAGAGGCGCTGCGCATGCAGCAATATTTCGGCGGTCGCATCGGGACAACGCTGGTGCAGCTCAACATGGTCGACCCGGAGACCATGGCCCATTTTCTCGGTGTCCGTTTGGGCATGCCGTCGATCCACGCGCACGAGCTCGAAGATATCCCCCAGGAAGTCCTCGAGCTGATGAGCTTGGATTTGGTGGTGAAATATCAAGCGGTGCCGGTGGCGGTCACGCGACAGAAATTGCGCGTCGCCATGCTCGACCCGACGGACCTCTCCTCGGTCGACGCCATCGCTTTTGCGACGGGATATCGCATCGAGGCCGCGGTCGCACCCGAACGGATGCTCGCAGCCGCGATGGACAGATATTACGGCCTCATTATCGCGCCGGAAATGTTGCGCGAAGAAAGTGTCGACATGATCGTCACCTCGCCCGACGAACAGTTGGTCATCTCCGACGATCGCAGCACGCTCATGAATCCGAAAGAAGACTTCGGAAACCTCAGCGACGGGCGACATTAGAACTATTTTTTGGCGAGCGCTTTTTCCGTCCCACGCAACAATGGACCGGCGCTGACCGGCTCTCCGCTGGCGTTGACCATCCACACGTCCGGAATGACGCTGCCGAACTTCGACATACGCTCGAACTCTTCGCCGAGCTTACCGGTCTTCGCGACCTGTTCTTCGATCTGCAGCGCGATCAGATGTCCGATCGGATAGTCCGGCAAATACATCGGATAGGCGATCATGTGTGAATAGATACCGAGCAACACACTATCCGGAGCGCCCAGGACGGGAGCGTAATATTTATTCCAAATCTCCTTGGAAATGCCGACCACCGCGTCCTTCAGCTCCGCCGGCGTCGCGTTCGGATGATCGTACATCCAGTGCCAGGCCGCGGTATCGACGAGCGCTACGCCCGCAATTTCCCAGGTCTGCCAGAAGTCGTTCAACACGCGGAGGCGCTCGGACTCCGCATCGGGCTTCGCCAATCCGAGCAGCTCGAGATCGCGCGCTTGAAACACGAAAGCCAACGCCTCGGTGAACGCGTTGTTCGGCACGCCGGTCAACAAAGTATGATCGACTTCGTACAAGGAAAATACTTGTTCGACGTTGTGCCCTAATTCATGGACGGCGATGTTGTACCCTTTGTAATTCATCCCGTCTTTTTCGATACGCGTGCGCAGGTGTGGAAAATCTCCACGACGTCCCGACGGCATCGCATGCCCCGCTCCTCGCGACGCGTCGACGACGATATGTTCGGAGAGAAATTTCGCCTTCTCCACGGAAAATCCCAAACCTTGTAGAATCCGCGGAATATCCGCGGCAAAAGCCTCTTTGTTGGGATATTTCTTTTTCGTGATCGCGTCGAGCTCAGGCTCGCTGAATTTCCCGCGTGCGCGGAAGCCGTTGTACCAAAGATCCTGCGGCTCCAACTTCCGTCCCAGCGCAGCTTCGATCTCCGCACCGACTTGTTTCACCAGCGGTGATTCGAGGACCTCGATGAACATCTGTTTGACGCGTTCCTCGGGAATTTCGCGTCCCAATTCGAAGGAGCGCGCGATCTGCGTCGGTGCGAGCGGTGAGTAGGGATCGACCTTGGTCGCGGCCGCAAAGCTCGCGAGCAGCCTCGCGTAACGCGTGTTCGGCTCCGGATCCGCGTTGAGCACAAACTCCTTTTTCGGTGCATTTTCTTCGAGCTCCGCTACGGCTGCAGCGGTGACTTCGTTGGTGAACGGATTCCAGTCGACGTGCGGATTGTTGATCACCGCCGCTGGGATAGTTTGGGTGACGATCCGGCTCATCACCTGGATGATCATCCGCTGCTTATCGATCCCTTTGGGATCGGCATAGTTCGCCTTCAGTTCATCGCGCAAATTCCAGTGGCTGATCAGCCGCAATCCCTTCGGGAAGAGTCGTTCCCCTTTCTCGTTCAGAAGGTGGTGCATCCAAATATTATATTCCGCGATATAGAGATCGCCTTCCGAAGCAGCTTTCGTCTGCAGCTGAATGACGTCGCCCGGAATGCGGCGCGAGAATCGCCCGGTGAGCCGCATTTCCGCCCACTCGCGGCGCGAATAAGTTTTCGCATTTTTGATCTTTTCGTCGAGCGTGGTCTGCGGAAAATTCAGCAGCGCGACGAACGCCAATTTGGAGCTGAAGAAATCCTCGTTCAAATGTGAGCCGACGTCGAAGGCTGCGAACATCGAATCGACCGGCAACATCTCACCCACGTCGAGATCCGTGGGCGCGCGCAGCTCGCGGCCGAGCGCGAGGAAGTACCCGTCGATCTGCTCGAACATTTGTTGGTAACGATTAAAAGTTGCGTCGAGAATTTTTTCGTCGGCGATGAAATTCGCGCGCACAAACTCACTAAAATCTCCGTCGCTCGCACGCCAAAGGCGCGCACACTGTTCCAGCCCGCGGGAGATACGCACCTGCTGGCTCGCTCCATGTTTGGCGAGCAGCTCTTTTTCGAGCTCCGCCTTCGCCCGCCCGAGATCGACGCTCATCGCCGCCTCCTGTGCTTGGTCTTGCGGCACGTGTTTGCAGGCCGCGAAAAACGAGAGGAAAATTAGTCCACACCATGCAGTACGCATCGACTAGGTGTGTGCTCACCTTCGGAGTCGTGAAGTCAACCTTCCGGTGAGAGCGCGGGCTTGGGGGACACCAAGCGCGGTCGTCGCGCCGAAATAGACTGCGCCAAAAACCGAAAATACCGCGATCGCGGTGAGCACCGGGTGGAGCGCGGGCATCGGAAAAAATGCCGAGTCCGCCGCCGCTGGGCCGAGCTGCGCGGTGAGTCCCGCTTTCACGCCGACACCGAACGCGCCGGCGAGCAATGCCGAGGCCGACAGGACCAAGAAGCGCGATGCGCCGAGCCCGGTCTTTCCGATCCGCCGCGATAACAACGCACGCAATATCAACAGCTCGAGCCATGCGGCGAAGCTGCTCGCCACGACGATCCCGCATGCACCCATCTCACTGACCAAACCCAAATATTCGGGTGCACGAAGCGCGGCCAAATAGGCGAGCACACCGCCGAGCGCCACACGTGCGGTCGCTGCATAGAGCGGAGTTTTCGTATCCTTCAGCGCATAAAAAGCGGACGCATAAAGGCGCCCGAAAGTCGTCGCCAATAGTCCGATCGACGCGCTCGCAAGTAAGTACCAAAGAAAGCGAGTATCGCTGACGCCGAAACGTCCTGTTTGAAAGAGCGCACCGCCGGCGACATCACCCAATAAAAATAATGCCACAGCCGAGGGCAGCACGAAAAATGCGATGCGCTGCAGGCCCTGGTCGATCCGCGCGCGCAACTTCGTCGCGATCTCTTCCTTCGTGCCTTCGACCTGCGACATTTCCGGGAGCTCGGCCGCGGAGACCGCCATCCCGAACAAGCTCACCGGCAAAAGATAGATCGTCTGCGCATAGGTCAGCGCCGCGAGCGCCCGCGCCGAAATCAGAGTGGCGACCGCAGTGTCGACGTATCCGCTGACCTGCACCACGCCGCGCCCGACGACGACCGGACCGAAAGATCGCAATACTTGCCGCGTCGAGGCGAGCGCGGTGGAGATAGTCGGGCGAAATTTCCGGACTAGACGCAGCACGGACGGGAGCTGCACCAGAAACTGCAACACGCCGCCGGCGACGACACCCCAAGCCGTCTTTTCCGCGAGCTCGAAGAGATCGTTCTTATTTTGCGGACCGTAAAAGAGGAGCACCCCGATGATCGCCAAATTCCAGATCACCGGGGCCATATAAGAGAGGAGGAATTTCCGGTGACTATTGAGAACGCCGAGGCACCACGCCGAGAGCACAAGAACACCTGTCCCCGGGAACAGGATGCGCACCAAACGAATCGCCAGCTCGCGCGTTTCACCTTCAAAACCCGGAGCGATCAAATCGATCAACACCGGTGTGCCGAACATCCCCGCGGCGACGAGCAAGGAGACCAACAAAGTCAGCAGGCCGAAGACCGCGGAGGCGACGCGATCCGCTTCTTCTTTGTCTCCTTTTCCAATCAAGCCCGCATACACGGGAATGAACGACGCGGAGAGCACGCCTTCGCCGAGTAGATTTTGCAAAAAGTTCGGGATACGCAGCGCGGCTTTGAACGCGGCGGCGGCCACGGAATTTCCGAAGTAATGCGCAAAAGCGCGCTCGCGCACGAGCCCGATGAGGCGGGACGCAAATATTCCCGCGCCGACCAAGACCGCACCTCTGCCTGATCCCGCCACGCGCCGACTCAATCATGAAACCGATCGAGGTGCAGCAATTCATCCGTTCGTTCTAAGCTGTGCGCGTGCAACGGACCGTCATCATCCTCGCCGTCCTTCTCGGCCTCGCCGTGGTGACGATCGCCTTCATGGCAGGACGTATGTCTTCGCCGGCGGGCGAAGTGATCGTCGAGCGCGCGTCTCCAACAACGGAACGAACGCCCGATCGCGTCGAAGCGGCGCGTGAAATTCGCACCGAAGCACAGCGCGAGCTTGCGGCGGAACAACCGGCGGAACCGGTACGCCCGCCCGAACACGCTCTACAACCCATTCGACCAATTCAACCCATTGAACCATCGCAATCGCAGCGCGCGGTCGAGGCGGTGCGCGGAGCAGAAAGCTCACCGGAGGTGATCGAGACCTATTTCGAGCAGATCAAATCCGTACAAACCGCAGGTGCCGGCGATCCAAACGCGCTCGCTCAAGAGATTATGATGGGCGCGACCAAGGGAGATACTTCGGGCTTTGATAAATTGCTCGGAACGATCGACGAAGCGCAGAAAAAAGCCGCCGCCATCACCCCGCCCGCAGCGTGCGCTCACTATCACCAAACGCTGCTGCAATCGCTGCAAGACGGTCGCGAAGTCATCCAAGAAATGCGAACCGCAATCGCCACCGGAAATATCAACGCGCTCGCCGCAGTCGCCGGAAAAGCCCAGTCGATGCAGAGCCGAGCCGACGAGCTGCAACAGATAGAAAAATCGCTGCGGAGAAATTAAAGTCCGACTTATCGCAGGATATAGAGAAACATCGCGATCAAGAGCGTCCCGACTAAAAATGCGAGACCGACGACGATCGGCATTTTATGTCGATCGACCAAGCCCCAAGCGAGCTCTTGCGAGGAGCGCACCGGTGAGACCTGGGGCATCGGCGGAGGCAGCTCGAGATCGGTGCGCGTCCGACTGCTGTAGAGCTGCGGAGCATGATCCTGCACGGTCGACGACTGGCCTTCGGGCTCTTCCCGCAACCGATCCATCGCGCGTTCGAGCTCCCCGTCCAAAGTGCCAGGTATCTCCATCGCGCGCAGCGGGCGAACCAGAGGAGGCGAATCTTCGTCATCGTCCATCGGAGGCCGTGATTCACCGAGATTGTGTATCGGCATCACCGGCTCGAGCGCCTCGAAAGACGACGCGCGCTTCGCCGGACGATCGAGCGTCTCCGTGTCGAGCACGCTGACGACGTGCCGCAGATCGGTCTCGTCGGTGGAGCTCTTCTGAATTTGCGGAACGTGATTACTCTCGGTCGCGGAGCTGTCGAACGAGCTCTCCGAAATAACGACCGGCGTAGGGATCGGCGCCGTGGCACCGCGGTCCGGGATAGTATCCTCGAACGAGCTCGGGTGCGGGATAGTTATATTAAAATCGACCTGAGTCGGGCCGTCGTCGACGACGTTCGGCTGCGTGCGCAGGCCGTGCATATTCGGTAATTCCGGTTCGTAATACATCAGATCCGTCGGCGGGTCGAAGCTGCGCGGAATTTCCTGACTATCAACCGGCGGACGTTCGCGTGCGCGCACGATCTCGGTACGCGAGGCGGCTTCCGAGGGTGCGGTAATCGAGCCGGTGCCGAGCGGTAGCGGCATCGTATCGTTATGCTCGAGCGGTTTCAGCGACGCATAAGATCCATCCGGATCCCAGCTCGCCCACTCACCCGAAGAGTGATGCGCCGGGCCGAGCGAAGGAAAGAGATCCTCTTGGGAAGGATTTTTCTTGGCGATCCGTTCGGGATCGGTGTCCGCGAGCTCTTTGCGGACAATATCCCCCGGAATTGCTGAGTCGGTATCCAGATCCGTCCCACTGACCTCGCGGACAGGTGGCCTTTCGGCCAGGTCGTTCCGCTTCGGTGCCGGACGAAGCGTCATCTCATTCGACGGTTTCTGAGGCTCGTCGAGGCCGAGGCGATCCAGAGCGCGGATCACGTCATCGGCGCGTTTGGGGCGTTTATCGGGCTGTTTTTCCAGCAGCCAAGGGATCAACGTTTCCAGACCTTCGCAGGGCGGCAATTTCGGCGGTGGCTCGGAGATATGTTTGATGAAGACTTCCGTGCGATCGACACCGGTGAACGGAGGCTCGCCCGCAAGCATCTCGAACATGATCACGCCGAGCGCATAAAGATCCGCCTGCGGGCCGACGCCCGGATCGTGCACCTGTTCGGGCGCCATATAAGTCGGTGTCCCGATAATATGGCCAATACCCGTGAGGCGCGACGCGATCGGAGCCGCGCCGATACCCACCACTCCGAAATCGAGAATTTTGACCGCCTCCCCTTTCGAGGAGGGCGTGAGCATGATGTTCGACGGCTTCACATCGCGGTGCACGAAACCCATGCGGTGTGCTTCGCCGAGGCCGGCGGCCAATTGGCGCGCGATATGCGCAGTGCGTTTCGCAGCGAACGGCGCTTCCGATTGGATGGCGCGTTCCAGCGTTCGTCCGGCGACGAGCTCCATGACGATGAACGCAATCCCGTTGGGGAGCGAGACGAAGTCGGCGACAGAAACGATATTCGCGTGCGACATCGTGCTCGCCGCTTGGGCTTCGCGGCGAAAACGTTCGATCTGGGTGGCGTTGCCGGCGAAATCGCGAAAGAGAACTTTGATCGCATATTCGCGCGGCAAAACAGTATGAGTTGCGCGATAAACGCACCCCATGGCGCCTTCACCGATCGGCGCGACGATCCGGTAGCGGTCGAGCGTCTCGCCGACCAACGGATAGTTCTTTTCTTCTCCGACGCGTTCGCCGTCAGACGGGCATCGCTCGACTTGCGACGAGTAGATGGATCGACATCGCGGACAGACCCGCACCGCCGGCAGGATACCGCGCACTGAACCGGTCAGGCCAGAGGGACTTCCTTCGATCGCTCATCGCGAAGGTGCGTCTCGCGAAGAGCCGAGCGGCGGCGCTCGCCGTCGTGAGCCACCGAAAAGATCGGACCGAAACACCGAAAAGATGGGATGGGTGGCACCACCAAAAACCGCCCGTCCCTTTCGGTGTCTTCACTCGGAGGCTCGCCGAAAAGCCACCCTACCCCTTCGGTGTTTCGGTCCGATCCTTTCGGTGGCTAACCTTCGCCGCTCGGCGAACGAGCCGAAAAGCAGAGCTCCGTGCAAGCAACAAGCCCCGCACCCCCTTGACCCGCGAGGCACCTGGTAGTTCAAGGGCGCGACGCCATGATCGTGATGAAATTCGGTGGCTCGAGCCTCGCCGACGCACGCCAAATCCACAAAGCTTTCGAGATCGTCCGCGATCGCCGCGCCAAACATCCCGCCGTCGTCTGCTCCGCCCACAAAGGGATGACGGACCTGCTGCTGCAAGCCGCAAAAGGAGCCGCGCGCGGCCTGCCCGACGCCTCGAAACCGATCGAACGACAAACAAAAGTCATGCTCGAGCTCGGCTGCGATCCGACGATGCTCGAGCCCTATTTCGCCGAGATCTCCGATCTCCTGCGAGGCATCGCGCTCGTCCGCGAAGCGAGCTTGCGCTCCCTCGACTATATCTCCGGCTTCGGCGAACGCATGAGCGTCCGCGTCATCGCCGACTATTTCAATCGCCAGGGCCTGAAGGCCCACGCCTTCGACGCCTGGGACCTCGGCCTGATCACCGACGACAATTTCGGCAGCGCACGTCCGATCAAGGACTATGAATCGCGCATGCTCGAAGAATATAAAGCGCAGGTGTCCGAGGGGACAGTTCCGCTGATCACCGGCTTCGTCGGCAAAACCGCCACGGGTGAATTGACGACCGTCGGCCGCAACGGCTCCGACTTCACCGCCACCTGTTTCGCGGCCGGCTTCGGCGCCGAAGAGTGCGAGATCTGGACCGACACCGACGGCGTAATGACCGCCGATCCGAGCGTCATTCCGTCCGCCAAAAGTATCCCCTTCATGAGCTTCGCCGAAGCCAGCGAGCTCGCCTATTACGGCGGACGCGTCTTACATCCGAGCACGCTCCTTCCGGCGATCAAACGAAATATCCCGGTTCGTGTGTTGAACACCAATCGCCCCAATCATCCGGGCACGGTGATCACCGAAATCGGCGGCGATTCAGCAGCCGCCGTCACCTCGATCGCCTATAAGGAAGGCAACGTGGTGATCACGCTGGAGAGCACGAAGATGCTCGGCCAACACGGCTTTTTGGCGCGTCTGTTCGACGTACTGGGCCGCCAGAAGATCGACGTCGACATGATCTCCACCTCGGAGATCAGCGTCTCCATGACCTGCCGTCCGGTGGCGAATTTAGACGACGCGGTCGCCGAGCTCGAACAATTCGGCCGCGTTTTGGTGGACCGCAACAAAACGATCGTCTGTATCGTCGGCAAAAACGTGAAACACCAAAAAGGTCTCGGCGCGAAAATATTCGGCGCGCTCGGCCAAGCGGAGATCAATGTGGAGATGATCTCGCAAGGCGCGAACAAAATTAATCTCAGCTTGTTGATCGACGACCGCGAAATTCCGCGCGCCATCCCTGCGCTGCACCGCGCATTGTTCGACGAATAACTTACTCCGCGACGATCACCGGCAGGCCGAACGCAAGCCGAGACCACACGCCCGCGCTTTGAAGGCTTGTGCGGCTCGATCATTTTCGGGCCCGCCGATCCCCTTCGCAAAGAGACGAGAGAGGAGCTCACACGCTTGAGCGATGCGGCGGTCGCAAGCTTTTTCATACGCGCGGCGCGCACGGCGGCCGTTTGTCCGCTCGAACAGCTCGCCCGCTTTCATGCAGCCGTTGAGCTTCCCATAGTCACAAGATTTCTCGTACGCGATCGCCGCTTTATCCATCTGATCCGCGACCACATATTGTTCCGCGAGCTGCAAACACGCGTTCGGATTTCCGCGCTTACACAAAGACTCATCGAGCGGCGCGGCCGACGTCTTTTCCGGAACCTTTTCCGGCAATTTTTCCACCACCTTTTCCGGTAATTTTTCCACCACCTTTTCCGGTAATTTTTCCACGACCTGTTTCGCTTCGTCCGAGGCCGCGACCTGTTTCGTTTCCTCCGCCACCGCGGCGCGTTGTGCTTCCGCCTCCGCGCGCGCCAAAGCCTCTTTCGTAGAGTCCGCCGCGTGGGTGGGATCCGGCGCCGCGACCGGCCGTACATCCTGCAAACGCACCGGCTCTTGTCCGAGGAAATTGATCGCGCCCCAGGCGACCCCCGCCGCGATCAACAAGGACACCACGATGATCGAAATCATGCGCGGCGCGCGAGAACCGCCGGGCTGTTCATCATCGTCGAAGCTCTCGACCTGCTCCGTGCCGTTCGGGTCCGGGAGCTCGTCGCCGATCAGCGGCGCATTAAAATCGATCTTCGGCGTGAGCTTCTTTTTCGGGAGAATATCGACATAGTTTCCACCCGAAAGATCATCGACGGCGAAACCTTTCGGCTGCGGCGCGCGCACCGGCGACACACGTTCGGTCGGCTGCGTGCGATCGAGCGACACCGGCTGCGTCGGAACCAGTCCTTTCTGTTCCGCCGCAGACGCATGGGATTCGAGCTCGTTTCGCACCGCTTCGATCGCATAAAAGAATGCGCCCATATCCGGGAAACGTTGTTTCGGATCCGGGCTCAAGGCCCGCTGTAACACGCGCAATAGATGCACCGGCGCAGCCGCGAGCGCTTTCTCCTGCGACGTTCCCGGCGAAGCCGCGACGATCACCGTCTGCAGAACTTTCGCGGCGGCGAGCTGATCATCGAGCGGAGTTTTTTCCGCCGCTTCCCCGAGCGCGTGTGTCCAACAGAGATCGAGGAGCTTCAGCACCGGCCGCTCGTAGCTGGTCAGCAAAATAATATTCGAGGCTTTGACCGCACCGTGCACCAAACCATTGGTGTGCAGCCACGCGAGCACCGCCGCGAGCTGTTGAAACCAGGTCAACACTCCAGCCATCAGGCGCGGGTCGCTCGCACCGGAGCGGCCGTCGAACGCACGCGGCAATTGCAAACGTTCGAGCGGTTGCCCGTCGAGATATTCGGAGACGATGCCGAACAAATTTGTGCGCGGGTGGTGGAAGGTGGTGCGCACCTGCGCGAGCGACTGATGGGTGAGCCGCCCGGCGCGATTCACCGCGACGACGATCTGTTCGTAGGTGGCTTGCGCGGTCGACGGCGGAAAAACTTCGGGCTTGAGCAGCTTGATCGTCACGGGAAGAGACGAATCTTTTTCGCGCGCCAGCCACACCATGCCGGTGCTTCCCTCGCCGAGCTTCTGCGCAAAAGTGTACCCGGCGATGGCATCGTTGGGTTTCACCGCCATACACAACTCTTCTCTCGCGACGGGACTCGATGCAAGCACCCTTGATCGCCAGCGCCCGGTGGGCGATCAGAGGAAGAGCGCCGCATGTCGAAACCGGGAAGAAACATGCGCGGGACCTCTTGGTCGCGCCGCTCGAAGGATGACGATCGCCTCGCGAAGAAGCTCGATCGTTTGCTCGATCGCGCCGAGGATCTGGTCGATCACGAAAACTTCGAGGAAGCGAAAGCCGTGATGTCTTCGCTGCCTCCGACGCCGTGGATCGATCCTTCGTTTCACGTGCGCGCCGCAGATCTGTTGCAAGAGCTCAGCTTTCTCGACGACGCGGAGCGCCACTATCGCCACGCGTTGTCGCTCGATTCGCGGTCCTCCGATGCGCTCCACGGGCTCGGTGTGTTGCACGCCGTCCGCGGTGAGTACGACGACATGCTCGACGCGTGGCTGGCGACGCGCGCGCTCGACCTGAAAGAGCCCACGCCTCCTTGGGCGGTGACCGAAGACGAGCTGACGGCGATCGCCGAAGCCGCATTCGAAGAAATTCCGGCGGAAATTCGCGAAAAATTATCGAATTTGCCGATCATCGTCACGGACTATCCGTCCGAGGCGTTGATCCGCGAGGGGATCGATCCGCGCACGCTCGGCCTGATCACCGGCGTGCCTTACGCCCAACAATTCGCCGAACAAACCGCGCTGGACTGCGTGCAGCTCTATCAAAAAAATATCGAGCGAATCGCCACCACCAAAGAAGAAGTAGCGCAGGAAATTCGCATCACCGTCCTGCACGAGACCGCACACTATTTCGGCCTCGACGACGACGACCTCGACGACATCGGCCTCGGCTGAGGAAGTCCGGTCAAAAATCCTCACCGGCGTCGAGCAAGACTTCGTTATTATCACCGAGCCGCACCTCGACCGTCTTTTTCACGGCCGGCCGGCCTTTCGGACGCACCTCGAAACTATGTGGCCCCGGGGACAGCTCGACCTCGCTCGGTGATTGGAGCGCAGGTTTCCCGTCGACGTAGACCAACATGCGCGAAGAGCTCCCATCGCGCATCACCCGCACCGAGACCCGCCCGGTATTTTTCGGCGCGACCTGCACCGTCTCCACAACTTTCGGCGCTACGGCTTTGACCGGCTCGACCTTCTCCACGACGCGCGGCTCGCGCAGTTTCGGACGTACACTTTTTTTCGTGGCGATCGGCTGCGGAAGCTCAGCTTTTCCCCAAAAAAGCAGCGGTTCCTCGCGAAGAAGCGCGATCGACTCCGGACGATCGAAACGTTGCTCCGAGCCGAACGCCCGTCCTTCGACGAGCACCGCCCCGCGCACCGAACGTTGGTGAACAAAACGCCGCCGCGCAAACCAACCCAACCCGAGGAACATCGGCAGACAGGCGAGCACCAAAGCCCAAACCAGCCGCCGCCGATTCCGTTTGCTCTTCAATTTCCCGCGGCGCACCGCCCTTTTTTCGCGGGCCAAGACCTCGCCCGGATCGGACTGCGATTGTTCGCGCGAAACCGTATGGGTCAGATCCACCCCATCCTGAGTTGATGTCCCATAGGACAGTTGTAAATTCGGCTTCGACGGATCGGTTGACTGACTATTGTCGAAGCTGCGATCCAGCGAACCCGTTTGCTCCGGCACAATTCGCAGCGCTTTTTTGGTCACCGTCTGGTCGCTGGAAGAGGGCTCTTCGATCCACGCCGCGACCTCCTCTCGCGCTGCGGGAGCGATCACCGCACAGATCGCCCGCGCCAGCTCGTCCGCGCTCGTTTGCCGTGTTTCCGGGTGCATAGACGTTGCCCGAGCGATCACCTCGAGCAGCGGCATCGGGGGCCGAGACGCCGCGACCAGCTCGCGCAAAATAACGCCCAAAGCGAAGATATCGACCCGCCGATCATATCCGCGGCCCTGGGTAAGCTCCGGCGCGAGGTGCAGTGGAATATTTGCGTTTTGTTCGGCGCGCAGCACGACACCTCCCGCGCCGAGCTCCAACACTTTCACTTCCCCGCTGAGCCCCACCAAAATTCCACGGGCAGAGAGCGCGCCGTGCACGAACATGGGCTCACGCGCCGTCGATCGCCCGAGCTCGTGCGCGCCATGAAGACCCTGGGCTGCGTCGGCGATGATGCGCACCGCGATCGGCAGCGGCACAATTTCTCCTCTTTTCACGCCCTGCGCGGCTATATTCGCCAGACTATCTCCCGGTACATATTCCATCCAACAGCGTACTGTACCTTGGTACAGGGCAACGTCGACCACTTCGATCAATGAGGCGTGTTGCGCTTCCGCGGCCGTCTGCAAGCTGGTGAACAAGCTCAGCGCATCGCCCACCGCGGCCCGGTGAAATCGTTTTTCGACCAGGGTCTCCGGAATATTCGGCACGCTGACCAAAAACATATCCGCAGAACGTCCGGCGCACAGCGGGCGAATAATTTTGATCTCTCCGGCCACGCTACTGCACCGCCGCGATCCAGGCGGCGATCTCCTCGGCTTTCGCGCGTTGCTCAGCTGTGGAGGAGAGCTCGGCGATCGCGCTTTTCGCCAGCTCCAGGCTGCGCTGTTTTGCGGCCGGCCTTTCCACCAAAGCCCGCGCCAAAGCAAAACGGATCCGTGCCGATCGTTCGCCGACATCTCCATGAGCTCGCGAAAGCTCCAACGCCCGACTGAGCCGCCCGACCGCTGCGTCTTCTTCGCCGCGCGCCAGATCGACCAAACCGAGCGCGGTCATCGCGTCCCGTGCCAACACGTCTTCTCCGAGCTGCAAACGTTCCGCGAGCCCCAACGCACGCGTGAGATGATCGCTCGCGCGTTCGAGAGCGCCCTCGAACAACCACAGCTCGCCGAGCGCGTGTGCCGCGCGGGCATTGACGGCGTCCCCGACATCTTGGGCTTCGAGGCGCTCCAAAATGAGCTTCGCCTCCGCGCGAGCGCCTGCATGCGAAAGGACGTTCGCCGCAGTCAACAACAGCTCCGCATCGCCCGTCTTCGCCGCCGCCCGCGCCGCCTCCAAAGCTCTCGACGGATCGCCCGCACGCAGCGAAGCGACGGCATATCCCGCTTCGATGTTCGGTTGCGAGTCGAGCGCGCGGGCCCGCGAATATAACACCAAAGCTTCACCCGGCCGCTCCAGGGAGAGCTCCAGCTGAGCCGCGGCCTCCAACGCCGTCACCGAATATTTCGGCGCACCGAGCGGAGTTTTTTCGGATGCCAAAATCAGCGCCCGAAACGCGGCCAACGCGTCTTCTTTCCGGCCCGCGGCCAAATAGAGGTGTCCTAAAGCCTGCAGCTGGTGCAGCGCCCGCGATCCGTCACCTGATCTTTGGTACAGGTCAGCCGCGGTGAGCCCAGCGGAGCTCCGTCCTATACTTTTGGCCAGGTGGAGGTGGATGCGGGCCCGCGAAAGATCGTCGCCTGCCGCCTGCGCACGAAACAAGGCATCGAGCTGAGCCGTTTCACCGGCACCGCTCTCGATCCGCCCTTCGACGACGTCGCGCGGCGAGTCCGCACACCGGACCGGCGGCGTCATACCGAGCGCGATCTCGCCGGATACCTCGCGATATATTTTCGTTTCCTCCAGCCGCGCCGCCAAACACTCGGCGGCCGCTTGGCGCGCGCCGAGATCTTGCGCGTAGACCGAACCGCACAAGACCTCGCGCGTCGCGTTGAATTCCTCGAAATATCTCGCCCGAAAACCCGTCGCGTCCGCTGGATTCAAACGATCCAGGCCCGCACAAGGATCGGACGGCGGCATCAACACCACCGCCGCCGCACCGAGCACCAAAAGCGCGACCGCCGCCGCCAACACCCATACCGGTCCACGCAGCGTGGTGTCGTCGAAAGCGGCGAGCTGGTCGAGGAGCTCCCGCATCGAAGGAAATCGATCGTCCGCATTCGGAGATAGTCCGCGCAATAATATTTCGCGCAGCTCCGGTGGGACCGCCGAACCTTCCGGCGCCGGACGCACGTCGCCTTGAACGACCGCCAGCGCCACCGCAATTTCCGGAGGCAAACTATCTAGGCTCGACGCGGAGAAAGGACGCTCGCCATAGAGCGCCTCATACAGCGCGATACAATAGGCGAATTGATCGGTCCGCTGATCGACGGCCTGGCCTTGAATTTGTTCCGGCGCCATATATCCCGGCGTGCCGATCACCGCACCGGGCGCGGTCAAAGGAGCACCGAGCGCCGACGCAAATGTTTCCGGCGACCCGGCCATGGTCTTCAATTGTTCCAGCTCCGGGCCGAAACGAACCAATCCGAAGTCAGTGACGACCACACGTCCGTCTTGCGAGACCAGCACGTTTCCCGGCTTAAAATCGCGGTGGATCAGGCCGCGATCGTGCGCCGCCTGTAAGCCCCGGCCCGCCGCCAAAAATACGTCGAGAATTTCCCGGAGCGTGCGCGGTTTTTCGCGGATCCATTCACGGAGCGCTGATCCTTGGATCAGCTCCATGGTGATGAACAACTGATCGCCCGCGTCCCCGACGTCGAAAACGCGGACAATATTCGGGTGAGATAATAATTTCAGCGCCTGCGCTTCGCGGATCATGCGCATGCGGCGGCGTTGGCCCTCGTCGTTCGAGAGTGGATCCCGCTTCAATAGTTTGAGTGCGACCTCGCGACTATTGAGCTGATCGTGCGCGGCATAAACGGTCGACATGCCCCCCGTTCCGACGCGCCGGAGTATTCGGTAACGAGAAGCCGTTTGGCTCTCGATCAGCGACTCTTCCTGCCGGTCACGCGAGCTCATCGAAATTGATCGAGATCGATCGCAAAGCGGCGCACCCAGCGATGGATCTGCATCCGCGCCTTACCCATCACGCGTGCCACCGCGCTAATATTTCCTTGGTGCTCCTGCAGTGCCGCGACCAGTTTCTCTTTGACCTGTTCGTCTTCGGGTGAAAGCGGCTCATCGGAGAGCTCGTCTTCGATCGAAGGAAGCCGCGACTCCGTACGCCCGCCGATCGACCCCGGAAGGTGACGCTTTTCGATCACCCCCTCTTCCGCCAAAGCCACCGCTGCTTCCAGTGCTTTTTCCAGCTCGCGAACGTTGAGCGGATACATATGTCGCAACAAGGCGCGCAGCGCCCGCGGCTGAAAACTGATCTTCGTCGCTTCGTCGCCGGCGATCCGGTGAAGCAGAGTCGAGATCAAGATCCCCAAATCTTCGGGGCGTTCGCGCAGCGGCGGCAGGCGCAAAGTAATACCGGACATACGCGCATAGAGATCGCTGCGGAATTTTTCTTCGTCGACCAATTGCTGCAGGTCGCGGTGTGTCGCCGCGATCAATTTGAAATCGACGCGTGTGGGCCGAGTATCACCGACCGCCACCACCTCGCGCTGCTGCAACACCCGCAAAAACGCGACCTGCGAAGGGAGCGGCAGATCGCCGATTTCGTCCAAAAAGAGAGTTCCTTTATCCGCCGCCCGTACCAATCCAGTGCGATCTTCCGTCGCTCCGGAAAATGCGCCGCGCCGCGCACCGAACAATTCGGATTCCACCAAATTATCTGGAATAGCACCGCAGTTTACCGCGATAAAAGCACCATTTCGCTGAGATAGTTGGTGGATCGCCCGCGCGATGACTTCTTTGCCGGTCCCACTCTCGCCGAGCAAAACCATGGCCACATTCGTCTTCGATGCGCGCGTGACCTGATCGACGCTGTGGCCAAAAGACCAGGAGAAGCTGGTGAGCTCCGGTAATTTCGGCCGCAGCTCATGTGCCGAAATGATCGCCGGATCCTCCATGGAGCTCGGCGCTTGATCGCGAAAGAGAAGAAAAGTTTCTCCCGCTTCGATCACGTCGCGATCGGTGAGAACCGCCTTCGACAGCGCTTCGCCGTTATGGAGCGTGCCGTTCTTCGAGCTGCTGTCGGAGGCGAGCCATTTTCCTTGAAGCCGCATCAGCTTCACGTGCTCGCGCGACATCATCGAGTCGGGCGACGTGATGATCACCCGGCGCGTGCGGCCCTCAGCTTTTTTCTCGACCTTCCGTTCGGGTCCACGCCCGATCAGCACTTCTTCGACGTTATCGAGCGCGATACGCACCGTCGGCAGCAGCGGACGCGAGGCCTGCATCATGAGGAACAGCTGCGGGCGCGGAGCGAGCCGATCTTCGGTCGTCGCGACCTCCGACGTTTCCGTGAAGTCCTTCACGACGGTGGAAAGCTACCACCATCCCGCTCACCGTTCGAGAAGACGGCGCCAACGTGCCGCCGCGCGCGTATTTGAGCTCGGATCATCCCATTCCCCTGCGGGATTCTTCTGCGCTTGGTCGAACTCATCGTGCGACATGGGCACGACTTTCAAAAGCGTGACCCGCAGCTCAGCGGAGATATCGATCTCGCCCGAGGGCCGGAGGTCGAAAAACTGGAGGCCGTGCACCGGTTGCGGGAGCTCGACGGTGTCGTATTCTTTGAAGGCGCGACCCGTTTCACCGCGCGCGTGCATCGCTTCACCGAGCGCTTCGAGCACTTGACCGATCTTTTGGCCATAGTGATCGACGTAAGCCAGAAGCTCGACGTGCGCTTTTTTGCGCGGACCGTGGGGCACGCGGCCGAAGCCGGCGGTGGCCACGACGAAAGCCTCCGATTGCCCGATCTTCTTCAACACTTCGATCGAATGGGGTGCCACGCCGTCTTCCACGAGGATCGCTTCTTCGGAAGAGACGGTCGCCTCGCGCGTCTTCGTCAGGCGCATCAGCTCGCGCACAAAAACAGCGCGATATTCACTCTGCGAAAGCGGGACAAAAACCGCGCCTCCATCTGTGGCGCCCGCGTCGATCACACCTGCATCTGGTGCGGGCGCCGGCGTAGATTCCTTTTCGTCGATCCCGCCCTGCGGCTGAGACGCAGAGCGACACGCACAGGAGGCGACCAAGAGCAGAACGAGCAGGCGCTTCACGCGCCGAAAGATGGCAAATTAAAGCATCCCGCGCCACATGGCTGCGACGAACATGTCCCAGGTTTCGGCCTGCGCTTCGGTCCACGCGGTGCCGGCGGCGACGTTCGGTGCGCCGATCCGCGCAGGCTCGAGCCCTTTGTGTACGGGACCTGCGAGTGAACCCGGCGTTCCGAGCTCGAAAACACGCGAACCTTTCGCTTTCGCCGGTTGAGCAGACTCTTCGTAGAGGCAGGGTGACGCGACCATCTTCTTGTGCTTTCGCAACGAACGGGCCAGCCTTGGGCGCAGGTCGTTTCGGCGATAGGCGCGGCTTCGATGCAGCGCATGCACCGCGGAAGAGTCAGGTGCAACGATCGCCTATAATCGGCCGCAATTTTGGGCAGCCGCTCGAAAACGTCGCTGTTGGTCTTTGTGGTCCCGCCCGCGCTGGCGATCTTTGCCGCGCTCTATTCCGTCGAACATCGGGCGCGTGAAGAAGGCACCAGCGCCGAGCTGTCCGAGGGGACCGCGCGCATTTTCGGCCAGCTGCTCGGGCCCGAAGGTCGCGCCAGCCCGCCCGGGATCGAAGTGTCTCTCGTCCGCGAAGAGGATCTCTTCGACAACAATCCCGTCGCGCAAAAATGTTGCGCCGGATGTTCGTACACCTTGTTCGACGATCGCTGCGAACGCGCCGCACAAACTTTCTCGGAGCTGGTCGACGCGAAAGCGACCGAAGTATTTCGCGCGCGCACGGTCACCACGGGATCGACGGGTTGGTTCGAAATCGAAGGTTTGGCGCCGGGCCGCTACGCGATCTTCGGAACGGCGCCGCGCGGGTTATTGGCCTTCGTTTCGGACATCGAAGTCGGTCCGCTCGAGCAACGCGAAGTATCTTTGGAGTCGGATTTTCGCTCCGCACTATCCGGCCTGTTGATCACCGAAGAAGGTGAGCCGGTCGCCGGAGGTTTCGTGTCGGCGATCGATCCACGAATCGGTTCCCTACTATCTGCGAAGACCGATCGCGACGGGCGTTTCGAGATCAACGGCCTCGATCCGGCGATCGGATATTATATATTGGCGCGTTCAAAGGGCCTGGCTCCGCGTGGAAAAACCAACGTCTCCATCGACGAAGAATTGGTGCTGGAGCTGGAAGACGCTGCAGCGGTTACCGGCGTGGTGCGCGCGGAGGGCAAACCGGTCGAAGGCGCGCAGGTGGAGATCGACGAGCTCACCCGGCACGTGCTCACCCAACCCGACGGAAAATTCCGCTTCGGCGGACTATCTCCCGGCTATCATATTTTGCGGGCTAATTTCCGCGGTGGGTTGGGCAAACGGCTCGAGCTCCAAATTCCACGCGGCGAAACGCGAAATATCGTCGTCGAGCTCTTGCCCGTCTGTACGCTGCGCGTTCGCGTAGAAAATGCCGAAGGAGAGCCGATTTCCGGCGCCGACGTCCGCCTGTTGGCGAAAGAAGCGATCGATCACCGCGCCGCGAAGAGTGATGAAAACGGAGTCGCGCTCTTCGAAATGATGGCGCTCAGCCAATACGATATGGACGCGCGCCGCGCCGATCGAGGTAAGACGAACGCCAAGGTGGAGCTCGGCACCGGCTGCATCACCCGCAACGAAAAGTTGGTGATCAAAGACAGCGCGGGTGTACACGGCCGAATTTCCGCGGAAGACGGCGGCCCCCTCGAAGGTGTCGATCTCAGCTTGGAATATCTCGACGCAGAAGTGGAGAGCGCAGGCGACGTGCGTTTGGCCCGCACCGACGAGCTCGGCCGCTTTCACCTTCCTTCCCTGGCACCCGGAACGTGGCAACTGACGGCCTACAAAGAAGGATTTGTGGAGAACGTCCAGCTTTTCGAGATGAAAGACGAAAAAACCGATCTCGATCTCCTCTTCGCGCTCTCCCGCGGCGGAACGATCGAGGGGCGTTTGCTCGACCTGTCCAACATACCCGTGTCCTCATGGACAGTGTCCGCGAGGCCATTGCGCGCCGGGACCGAAGAACCTCCGATGCGTCCCGGTACAGGTGAAGATGGCCGTTTCCTTTTCACCGGCTTGCGCGAAGGAAAATATGAGCTTCGCGCGGAACCGCCGAGCTCCATCGTCGCCGATCTGGATCTCGGGACGGCGCTCACCTCAACCGTACAGGCAAAAACCGGCGATCGCCGCGTCGTCCTGCGAGCTCCCGGAAGCGGAATCCTCGCAGGCTTCGTGGAATTCCTCGGCGCACCTCCACCCGAATCTTTTTCAGTCACCGCACCTGGGCTCGGCACCCGTTCGTTCGACGGCCTCTCCGGGCGTTTTCTCCTGCTCGGCGCGATCGCGGGCAAATATCCGATCCGAATTCAGGCGCGCGGCTTCACCGAACATTTAGTCGACGTCGAAGTGTCCGCGGGGACAGAGACCACCGCCGAGCTTTTGTTGGAAGCTGCGGTACGCTTGCGCGGACGGGTGCTCGATGCGGCGGACAGCTCGCCGATCGCCGATGCGGAGATCGTCGTTCTCTCCAACAAGAGGATCGCGCGCGCACGGAGAGACGGACGTTTCGAGCTGCGCGGGCTCGAGCCCGGCCCGCACACGGTGATCGTCCGTGCGCCCGGATACGGAACGCAGCAGCTTGGTTCCGTCGACTTGGAAGGAGGCATGGATGCACCGGAGCTCGAGGCCCGTTTGGAGCGCGCCAACGGGCATGCACACGTTCATCTGCGCACCGCAAAACCAGGCGCAGAAACAGCCGTGTTTTTCATCTCACAGAGCGCGAGCGGAATCGAGCTCCACGAGCCGGATGCGCTCTCGCACGGCGCATACATCCTCCTCGCCGCCGTTCGCGACAAGAGCGGGGTCGTGGCGATCGAACGCCGTGCCTTCGACCTGGCCGAGGGGACAAAACAGATCGATGTCGAGGTCGACGTCGGTGACCGCGGCGGGAAAAACAAACTATTCGTCGAATTCGAGAAGGTGAGCGAAGAACGGCTGGCGATCACGCTGCGGCCCGGAAAGCTCGATGAAACGGTGGTGGCCGATCGTGAATCTTCGCCGTTCGATCCGGCCAGTGTATTGATCGTCCCACCGGGAACAAAACAAGTCGCGTTCGATCGATTGCCGCCGGGAACTTATACTATCAGCGCGAGCGAGCTCACCGCCGAAGATACTTCGCTTCGTTCTTTGGCTTTGGGAGCGTTGAGCTCGACGCGATCGCGGGTCGCGGAAATAAAGGCTGGCGCGTTGCGAACAACGATCAGCGGACTATGAATTACTGGCAGGCCGGCAAATTCGTATTACCGGCAGACCAATCCATCATGGTGTTCTTCAGATAGTGCGCGCGCGAAACGTCGCGAACATTGCAGGAGATCAACACCGAGAACGTCTCGTTGAACGCGGCGGAGACCGTCGGGCCCAAGGCGGCACCGGCTTTCATGTTCAAATACGCCGGCACGAATCCCATCGCGAGCGCATGCCACGCGGTTCCGTCCCATTGTCCCGAGAGAATGCTGTGCAAGCTGCGGCCGCAGATGGCGCGATCTTCGCTGTCGATGGTGTTCGCCGGCTTCGGCCAGAGAATCTGGTCCTGCGCGAGCGCCGCGTATTTGTTGAAGCGCAGCCAGTGACGGTGCGAGCGGACGCAGTTGGTCTGCGGTGCGTTCAGCGCATTCGCTTCGCTGCTGTACATGACGTCGTCATAGAAATCTTGGTCGACGGAGGAAGGCGCTTCTTGGCCTCCGCAGGCGACGATGCTCGCCAATCCCACAGTGAGCGCCCATGCAATCCCGATCTTCAGTTTGCTGTTCACGATAAATCCTCCCTCGATGCCTTTGATCATGAAGTGCGGCGGATTCACGATCTGTGAGTCCGCGGCTCGGTCTGAATCGCGGTTGTGATATCTATTAAGTCAATTGCGAAACAAATCCGCGCTGGGAGGTGATTCGGCCGCGCGACGGAGTTGTTGAGTGCGCGGCTCACGCCTAGGCGCGTGAATTTCTTCCCAAAGTGAGAACTATTTCACGCGAGCCTTTCGACGGTATGCTGTTCCGCATTGTTGGCGCTTCGTCCCAGCGGGCGTCCGGCTCGACGGTACGTCCGGTTTTTGTGCTCGATCGAGACGGGCACTCGAGAGCTGCGAGCTGTCTGCTCGAACATCGGGCCCTCCGGTCTTTATGTTCGCGTGCCGCATGGAGCGGCGCGCGATAACACGCTCGAATCCGGAGCGCGCATTCGTGTCAGCTTTCGGCTTCCCGTCGCGCAGCAGCTGATCACCTCGGAAGCGGTCATTCTCTGGACGGATCCCGACGATCGCGACGCGGCGGGCCGCCCCTCGACCGGTCTCGGTTTGCGACTCGAAGGGACCGAAGCGCTCGCCTTGGAGAGCATCGCCGGGTTCATCGAAACATTTCGCTACGCGGTGCTCCTGGTCGACAGCAACACGGCCAACCTCGAGACGCTGAGACACGCATTGGAAAAAGAATATCGCGTGATCACTTCAACCTCGGTGATCGAAGCGATGGAAACTCTGGAGAGTACGGAGATCGCGGTGGTCATCGCCGACGACCGGATGCGTTCGATCAGCGGAGCCGCACTGCTCGCGCGGACATTCGATCGACTGCCGACCTCACACGCGCTGCAAATTACTTTGTCGGCGCAGCCCGGAAGCCGCCACGCAGAAGAATACGCCAAGCTCGGCCAGCTCTTTCACGTGTTGAAAAAGCCGTTCGAGGAAGAAGATTTATTATTCGCGATCCGCCGAGCCGTCGACGCGTACTCACTCGGTGTCGAAAACGAACGTCTCAGTGAAGAGCTGGAGCGCGCAAATCATCGGCTGGAGCGGGAAAACAGATACTTACGGCGGAGGTTGGAAGGTTTTCGGGGATTCGAGTCGATCGTCGGACATAGTCCCGCATTGAGTAAATCACTCGCCGAGTTGGAGAGAATTCGCCACTCCGACGTACCCGTCCATATACGAGGCGAGATCGGTACCGGTAAGGAGCTCGTCGCGCGCGCGCTTCATTTTGGTGGAGCACGATCAAAAGGCCCGTTCGTCGTACAAAATTGCGGCGGCCTTCCGGAAGCGATGTTGCACAGCGCGCTCTTCGGGCACCGGCGCGGAGCGTTTATTGGTGCGGATCGCGACCGCACAGGTGTGTTTCAAGAAGCACACGGCGGCACGATCTTCCTCGACGAGGTCACTGATCTTTCGGCCAGCCTGCAAGCGACGTTGGTGCGTGCGCTTCAAGAAAGAGAGATCGTCGCGCTCGGTGATTCGCGGGCGATCAAGGTCGACATCCGCGTCATCTCCGCGAGCCGAAGAGATCTGCGCGCCGAGGTCGAGGCGGGACGGTTCCGCGAAGACCTCTATTTCCGTTTGGCGGTGATCGGCGTGAGCCTGCCGCCCCTCCGCGATCGAAGCGGAGATATCGCGCTGTTGGCGCAACATTTTTTGGACCTACTTTGCGAAAAATACGGGAAAAATGTTCCGGGATTTACACATGAGGCGATCGTCGCGCTCGAAGCCCACCGCTGGCCGGGAAATGTTCGTGAATTGGAGAACGAGATCGAACGGATCGTCGTGCTCTCGGAAAATAGTCAGCGCATTCCGGCGGAACATCTCTCTACGAGTATTTTCTCAGCGGGCGGGACCACACCGTTGCAGACCGACGAACACGCGATCCTCATCGCCGATACTCTTCCGTACGATGAAGCGCTGCGACGCGCCCAGATCGCGCTGATCGAACGCGCCATGAGTCGCTCGGGCGGTTTGGTGAGCCGCGCTGCAGAGTCTTTGGGGATCGAGCGCAGCCGTTTGGTGAAGCTGCGGCAACGTTTAGGAATCGCGTAGAGAGCGGGCCAGACGAAATCCAAAATCGAGGCGGCGAACGCGCCCGGAGATGCGAAAACGGGCAGCGGCACGACAGCTCAGCGCCGTACTATTCCATCCTCCACCGCGCAGTATTCTTTGATGGTCACTGTCCCCGAGGACATCTGCGACCCATTCCCGAGCGGAACCGGCGAGATCGACGATCCCATAAGGCGAAATATCCGCGGCGAAGGTGCCGATCGGTTCCGGCGCAGGAATTCCAGGGCGAGACTCCCTCGATTTACAAAAGATGGGATCGAAACGATCGCCCCAAGGATAAACGCGGCCGTCGGCGCCGCGGGCTGCCTTTTCCCATTCGTTCTCGAACGGCAAGCGATAGGTGACGCCGTCTCGTTTCGTCCGCCACTCACAATATTCTTGAGCGTCGAACCAACTCACGCCGAGCGCCGGCAGGCCCGCCACTTCCTCGTTGTTGCGCTTTTCGAGATCTTGGCGAAACTCAGAGTATTCGCCGTAACTCACCGGCTTTTCGGCGAGCGCAAAACCTTCGACCCACAAACGTTGTTTCGGGAGCGAGCCCGGTGCGCGTGCGTCACCGCCGATCGTCGCCCAGCCGGCGGGAATGTGGATGAAACCTTTCCCAAGCTGTGTCTGAGTGTAGAGCTCCACCGAAGCCTCGAAACCGCCGCCCGGAGATAATCGGCAAGGAATTTTCGCGTCGACAAATCCAGGTGCGCTCGCGGTCAGCAGCCAGCTTCCCGCGGGAAGCTCCGCACGAAGCGGTGTCTCCCCCAGCTCTTTTCCTTCGCCGAGGATCGCAAATTGATGTTGCGGGCGATAGGGACGCGCGAAGATGCGCGCTTTCGGTGTGCTCTCCAAGGTCACCACCGCGAGCGCGCTCAGCTTCGCGGCGTAGGTCCCGTCGTCGTGTTCCTTGAGAAGCCGCTCGAAGAATATTTTCCCGCGCTGATTTCGCGCGGCCTCGGCCTCGAGGACCCGTCCATAATAAATCGCCGCCAAACTATTGCGAGCCTCGAAATTATCCGGCTCGTGAGTGAGCGCTTGGTAATAGTTGGAGATCAGCTCGCCGAACGCTTCTTCGCGCTCCAGCTTCGCTTGCGCCGCGCGTTCTTCCAACTCCCAGACATGACGCTTCGCCGGTGAGTCTTCGTGTGTATTCACAGCGAGCACCAGCCGGCTCGCTTCGCGTTCGAGCCGCTCCGCTTCCTGATCGAGCGTGCCCACCACGGTCTGCATGGCGCGCGCATTCTCCACCTGGACCCGCGCCGCTTCGCGGTGTTTCTCGCGTTCCTTCGTCCCTTCGAGAAAATCCTCCAATGCCCGCGTCAGCACCTCTGCCTTCGGTCGCTGCAGCGGATCTTTGGCGAGGCAGCGGAGCGACAGCTCGTCGAGCGCTTCCGGTGCGCGCGGATTGCGCTCTCGCGGGCGTTTCGGCTCGTGCAGCAGAGACGCGAGCAAAGTTTTGTGCACGTCCTCCTCATCGAAGGGGAGCGCACCGGTCAACATTTCGTAGAGCACGACGCCGAGCGAAAAGAGATCGGCGGCACCCGTCGCCTTTGAGGCATCGGTGATCTGCTCGGGAGCAATATATCCCGGCGTGCCGAGCACAATCCCATCACGCGTCGCGTTTTTGGGGAGCGGGAGCGACTCGAATTCGCTGAGCGCCCGCGCCAAGCCCCAATCGGTCACATAAACTTCGCCATAGTTACCGACCAGAATATTTTCCGGTTTGAGATCGCGGTGCACCACACCCTGAAGGTGCGCAAATCCGACGGTTCGAGATACTTGTATCAAAATACCCAATAATTTTTGCAGCGAATATTCGCGGCGCGTCTCGGTCCGGAGAACATGCGCCAGCGAATTTCCGCGGATGACGCGCATCGTATAATACGGCTCGCCACCCGGGAGGTTGCCGATATCATAGACCGGGACGATGCCTGGATGATCGAGCTGCGCGGTGATCCGCGCTTCTCCGACGAAACGCAGCACCAGATCGGGCCGGCCCACACTTTTTGGATTGAGAACCTTCAGCGCGACGACGCGGCCCGCTTGGAGATCATCGGCCAAATAGACGAAGCCGACGCCGCCGTGACCCAGCTCCTGCCGCACGCGATAACGTTCGCTTCCGATAATATTTTGCTCCGCGGGCCGAGGAGCCTCCACGGTTATTTCATCGAAAGACGAGCTGGCCGGATCCGACGCCGGATTTGTGGTGCGATTGTGATACGCCGGATCTTTTTCCCTCTCAGTCATACTTCGGCAGCGACGCCTTTTCAGCCTTCGCGGCTTCGATCCATTCTTTCATGAAGGGATGCGCCAACACCGCTTCCATATAGCTCGAAGATACTTCGGCGACCTGGACACCGTAGGTTTTGAAGCGCGTGACGACGGGAGCGTAAAATGCGTCGGCCAGAGAAAATTCGCCGAAGAGAAAGTCTCCGCGCGAAGCGTACTGCCGTGCATTCATCCACAGATGTTGAATCCGCTCGATATCCGCCTCGACGCCGGGGGCTCGCCCGCGGCCGGCCAGATTATTTCGAATATTCATCGGCATATTCGTGCGGAGCGCCGCGAAGCTCGAGTGCATTTCCGCCGCACAAGCGCGAGCGATCGCACGAGCTTCACGATCCGCGGGCCAAAGATGCGCATCCGGAAAGGTTTCCGCGAGATATTCGCCGATGGCCAATGAATCCCAGATCACCACCCTTCCGTGTCGGAGCGCGGGAACTTTTCCCGACGGCGAAAACGCCGCGATGCGGCTCGCGGTATCGGGTTGATCGAGCGGAATCATGACTTCTTCGAAGGGCGCGCCGGTCATCTTCACCGCGAGCCAGCCGCGAAGTGACCAAGAGGAGTAATTTTTATTGCCGATCGCGAGGTAGAGCTCCGTCATGTTGGGCGCGGATCTCAGCACGGGAAGCCCGTCGGGTCACCCGTGCGTTTGAGGGGTTGTGTCGTTCGCGCAGGTGCTCTCTTTAGCCCTCATTTTCGCAGGTTCCACACGAGGGGAGGAATCCGCGAAACGGATCGCCGCAGATCGTGCGGCCGGCCGACCTCTCGTCGCACACGTGCTCGTCGCGCTCGCCGACAATTCATCGCAAGGTATCGTTCCGGTGCCGAAGCATCTCGGCGACGGACGTGATCCGAGCTCCAATCTCTATTGGGGCGCGAAATACGGCGTGCGGAGCTTCCTGTCCAAAAGTGCAGGTTGGAAGATCGAGCGATTTGCCGGCGCACATCCCGAACACGTACTCGAGCGAATGGTGTTCTCCAAAGTGCTCGATTCCGAGACGACCGTTTATCTCGTCGCCGACGCTTGGGACGGAAACCACATGCGAGGCGCGCTGCAGACCTTTTCTCATTTCGCAGCGGGTCACGGCGAAGACGCGGTGCGCGTCCTATCGGGCGATCGCACGGTGGAGCTTGCCGCGGGCGGAGGCGCGCATGTCGTGGCTTATCTCGGTCACAACGGATTAATGGAGCTCACCATCCCCGATTCCCCGGAGGAATTATCGAATTCTCCGCCGCGCAGCGCGATCATTCTCGCGTGCATCAGCAACTCATACTTTCCAGCCGTTTTAAAAAAGAGCGGCGCGCACCTTCTGTTGAGCACACGCGGATTGATGGCGCCCGAAGCTTATACACTCGACGCTGCGCTCGCGGCTTGGTTCACCGGGCGATCCGCGAGCGAGGTGAAGCGCGAAGCGGGAGCCGCCTATTGCCGTTATCAAAAATGTTCGACGCGAGCGGGCGAAAGATTGTTCGCTACGGAGTGAATTCCCGCGCGTTGCGTTCCGCCCCAAATATCCCAACTATGTGAGATCTGGCTTCGAACAAACGATCTTGCCGCCGCAAAGGCGCCTCTTTTTTCTCGGCGTTGATCTTCTTCGCCTTCATTCCGGTCTCTATCTACCGCGCGCTCCCCGAAGGCGGCGACGTGATGGCGATGACTCTTGCAGCACCCGATAGTCATCTGTTCGACGGGCGGAAATATTCAGAGGTCAATTTCGCGGCGACTCACAACTCATACTCAGGTGGCTTGATGCGCGACCGCGCGTCGATTCGCGAACAGCTCGATCGCGGCGTGCGCGCGCTGGAGCTCGACCTCCACGACGATGACTATTCCGATGAAGGTTTCCGCGTCGGCCATCTATCCCCCGGCGACGAAGTCTTTCGTGGAAAAACAAATCCGCGTTCGGATTCTCTGCTCGCCTGGATGAGTGAGATCGCGGAGTGGTCCGCGCAACATCCCGATCACGCACCGTTGACCGTTTTGCTCGACCTCAAAGACGATCTCTCGAGCAACGATTATTTCGGCGAAGGTGATCTCTTTGCACTCAACGCGTCCGTCGAAAAGATATTCGGCGCCGCATTATTTTCGGCGGATCAAATTCGTGAACACCAGTGGCCGACGATCCGAGAATTGCGCGGCAAAATTATCGTAGTGCTCTCCGGCGATGTCGACGCACGTATCGCCTATCGCGGAACGCGCGGCGTTCGTCCCGCAGTCGCGCTCAACGAACAAGGTATGGTGGCCGCGGTGAGCGAGGACGAGGACGGCAATTTATGGGGCTGGTCCGGGAAAATAGTCGGCGAACAGGTCCGCTGGTTGCGCCGTGAGCCTTTCGCTTCGGGAAGTGATGCCTCGATCGCATTCGATCGGAACGGCCTTATCCGCGCAACCTATCGAGACGGCAACGAGCTCTATCAACAACTTGGAAGGCTCTCACTGAACGGCGCGATCATTTGGACAGACGCGGACACGCTCGGCAAACGTGCGATCGATGAACGGCGAGACGTGGCGATCGCCGCGGGCCGGATGGTGCGCGTCTACTCCGAGGACGACCCGAGCTTCGGTGTCGACACACTCTTCGCCGCGGTGAACCGCGGCGTTGCGGAGCGCATGCGGCCCGCGCAGCTCGCTTTCGTCGAGGTACAACACGGCAACGATGGTGTGCTGGCGAAGGACGACCTCCTCTTCTACTCGGGCTCGGCCTCAGACCTCTCGGCGCGGATTTGGGCCACGACCGCGCGTGCCGCCGGAAAAATCGCACGTTTATGGTGCTTCAATGATGCAGCGTTGGCCGCGGAGACGTCGGTGAACTTCCCAGCGACGGACCTCCTCTTTTCCAGGTGGTACGGCGCTTACGAAAATACGATCGGCTGCGCGAGATGATAGAGTGACTCCGTGGCTCGCGCGCGGAGATTGTGGGCGGTCGGCGGGACGATCGCCGTACATGCCGCACTCGCGTTTTGGCTCGCCGTCGACTCCGGACGAGCTCGCAGGATCGAGCCCTCGAAGTCTCTGGTGAAGCTGGAGATCGCGCCCAAGAAAAAATCTACCCTGTCCGAAAGCACAGGTGAGGGCGGCGCAACCGTTCAACCAAAAGAATCGGGCGAGACGCGTGCGGTGGCCAAGGTTCGATCCAAAAAAGGTGCCCCGAAAGCTGCCCTATCCGAAGGTACAGGTATAGTTGCTCTCGAAGAGGGTACCTCGCGCGGCTCCTCGTCGAGCGGAAGCGCCACCATCGCCGCGGATATTTCTTTGGACCTGCCGGTGACCGTTCCCGAAATCGATCTCGTCCTTCCGCAGAGCTCCGGTGGCGACGGCGGTGCGCTCGCCAAAATTCAGCCGAAAGCGGGCGGCGAGTATCACTACGACGACACCACGTTCGAGGCGAAGATCAACCGTGACGGCACCGTGGAGATCGAAGATAAATGGATTCCATATCCAAGCGTCGGACTAAATGAAGAGGGCGAGCTCGTTTTGGAAATTCCGCTCGATCTCACCGACACGATCATGCGCCTGGCGGGTGAGGATCCGTACGGGTACGAGAAACGAAAATTCCTCGCCGAAACTCAGGAGCTCCGCGGCCAAATGGCGGAGGCCGCCTGCCAGGAAAATCTCGACGCTTCACTGTTGGAAATTCGGCCGCGCCTCGACGCGATCTGGAACGATCGTGCTCTTTCGCTGAGCGCCAAGAAGAAGAAGTTGTTCAGCGCGTGGGATGAGTGTGCGGAGGACGGCGCGGCGAACGTGCTCAAGACGAGCGAGATGATCCGTGCCTCGATCCTCGCGTTCATCAACGACCATCTCCCGCCGACGAGCACGCTCGCTTATTCGCGAAGCGACCTCGCCGCGCTCAACGAGAAACGCACATCCAAAGCCGTCTTCGATCCGTACTTGGTCCGTTAACGGCGGAACAAGTCCGCCTGCGGACCCTACGCTCGCTCCGCTCCCTGCGCGCTTCGCTTGCGTTGCTCCGTTAACGGCGGAACAAGTCCGCCTGCGGACCCTACGCGCGCTCCGCTCGCTGCGAGCTTCGCTGGCGTTGCTCCGTTAACGGGTGCTCGCTGCGATGATCGGCGGAGCCGAAAACCCGCCAATCACCGAAAGTCATGCGCACCTCGGCCCATGGGGCGCCGATAACTCGATCCGTCGTGGCGAGGAAGCTTTCGGTCCGGACTTGGATGTTCGCGTCGCTCCTCGCATCGAGCTGCGGGCCCGCGGTGGAGATCAGCGGCTCGCTCGCTGCCGCCGGTGGTGCAGACGCGGGCACGAACAACGCCCTGGACAGCGACGCCGGCGTGCGCCAACGCCTCTACGACGGCGGCCCTCCCGGCGACGAATGCCCACAACCGACGCTGACTTCGATCCGCGAAAAAGTATTCCTCGCGAAGTGCAGCGAGAGCGGATGTCACGCGGCGGCCGAGCCTGCGGAGTCGCTCGATCTGACTTTGGAGCTGGCCGAGCTCTCCGCGCGGCTGCGCGAGGCCGCAGCCCAGTCGGCGACCGGCCTCCCGCTGATCAAAGCCAATGAGTACGGCTCGTCTTATCTATATTTGAAAGTATTCCTGGCAACGCCGACCGAAGGCCGCCAAATGCCGCCGGATATAAAGCTCGATCCCTGCGAGCTCGACGCGATCCGTGAGTGGATCCAAGTCGGCGCACCGAATTAATTAGACTATGTCGTCTCGCCCACGCGAACGACGATCACCGTCAAATTATCCGGCTTACCTTTTTTCTTCTTCATCCGTTCGCTGACGACGTCGCGGAGCTCGCGGGTCGCGTCGGCGGCGGAGCCGGCTTTCGTCAGCATGGAGCCGATCTCATCGACGGTGAGCTTCGCGTCGAGGAGGCCGTCGGAACAAAATACCAAAAAATCACCCTTCGCCAATTTCCAGCGATACGTATGAAAATTCGGCCGTTTTCCTTCGGCATAATGTTTCCCCAAACCCTCCAAGAGAATGCGTCCGATCCCTTGTTCTTCGGTGCTTTGGAGATGTCGCCCTTTTTTCGTGAAATGCATGGCGCCCGAGTCGCCGATATTCACGATCAACGCGAGGTCTTCGTCGATGACTGCGCTGACGAAGGTGGTGACTTCGCCGATCTGCCGCGCAAGCAGTGCTTCGTGCGCCTTGGTGGCGGCCGCGATCATCGGGAGGTCCGCGCGATCGGTCGGCATCTTTTCGTCGGCGAAAGGTTTCATGAAATCGAAGAGCGCTTGTGCCGCGATCGCCGCCGCCGCGCCCTTGGCATTTTTGTCGCTGCCCTCGCCGCCCGCTTGATCGAAGACGCCGACAAATAGTCGGCCTTGGCGGTCCGCAAATAAGGCCCCGCCGTCTTCGTTCCAGTCTTTGTAATTATGTCCGCGATTCGTGTGCAGCGCGGCGCCGGCGACCGGGCTGCGCAGACCATAAACTGTATCGGTCTCTTTATTTCCCGCGATCAAGCCATGCGAAGTATCCGCCTGAAGGATCGATTCGATCGGCACATACTTATCGCCGTCGAGCGGGCGCGAAATCGGAAGCGGACCGGTGGGAGTATGGGTTGCTTCGTGCTCTTTGACGAAAGACAAAGACGGAAGGCGGACCGTCTCCTCGAAACCCGACCGGATCAACAGATCGATCTCTTTTCGCAGCGCATTGGGATCGACGCGTTGCCCCGCTTGATTGAGCACCACCAGCTCACCTTGGCGGTCGATACCGGCCACCCAGAAAGGGCGTCCCCGCAATTCGATATAGTCGCCGACTTTCAGCGCATTCGAATCCTGCACCTGCTCCGGAGACATTTCTTTGATGCCCGCACGGCCATCTTTGATCTGCACTTCGATGCGCAGCCCGCCGTTGCCGAGCGTGCCGACCACCACCCCGGAGCTCGCGCGATTATCCGAGCGCGGAACGCGGATCAGATCGCCGACGCGATATCGTGAGGGCGCGGTGATATCGGAGACGTCTTCGAGCCTCCGGAGATCGAGCTGCACGTAGGTCTGATCGACCTCGAGCTTAGCTGCGAGCAAAGTAACGTCATTATCCGGAGCCGAGCTTTCGTTGCTCATGGAAGCCGAGGCAGATATCTAGCCACGGTTCCGTCTCCAATGAAAGGATGACTCCGTTGCGTACGGCTCCCATCTCCTCCCTCGTTGCGATCGCCGCCGTGCTCGCTTCGCCGCGTGTGTACGCGGGAAACGTCGAGCCGGTGCTCGTCGGGCGCGAAGCTGTGCTCACCGCGGGTGCGGTCGTTGCCACAGTTCAAGACGCTGGCGCAGTTTGGTTCAATCCCGCCGGCCTTTCGGCCATCACGCGAAGCTCGGTCGACGTCAGCGCCGATGCGTTCGTCCTGCGCATTTATCATGTCCCGGGATTGATCGAAGCACGCCTCCCCGGGCAGACCGCGACGCTCGACATCGACCACGCCGAGCTACTCGCGTTGCCGAGCGCGATCGTCATCGCGCGCCGCCTCGCCGACAACGTCACCGGCGCGATCTCGCTGTTCACCCGCGCGCAAGCATTCGTGCGCGACTCCGACGATCTCTGGGCGCGCGCTTCACTTCAGGCTTCGGGAACCACCGTCGATCCGGGCGGTGAGTATGAGTATGAACAAAACCTGACGTTCATTCAGAACAGCTCCATCTATCATGCGGGTCCAACCGTGAGTTGGCGCGTGACACCTGATCTTCAGATCGGCGCCTCCGTTTTCGGAATATTCCAAAACGATCGCGGCTCTTTCCAATTGTGGACGAATTATTTTTCCACCGACGGCGTCGAGACCACGCGCACCGTGCGCAGCGAACAAACCGAATATTCTCTCCGCGCGATCGGCGGCCAAGTGGTGCTCGGAGCCCAGGCGCAGCTCAGCGAAAAATGGCGCGTCGGGCTCACCTACAAAAGCCCGAGCATCGTCTTCAAACACTGGGTCGGCGCCGGCGTGGTGGTCGCGCGGACTCAAGTATCTCCAGGGGAGGAGCCGACCGCTGCATTTTTTTCGCAGCGCGGCGATCGCGCGGGGGACGACATGACTTTGGTTCAACCGTCGCGAATATCGCTCGGTGTCGCCCGACAGATATCGACCGGACATATTTCTCTCGAAGGCGAAATTCGCCCCGGATTTCGCAACGAGAGCTGGTCGATCGATCTTTCACCGACGTGGAACGCTCGGCTGGGAGCACGCTTCGATCTCGATGAAACGATCTCTGTCGGCGGCGGATTTTTCACCGATCGGACCGCCTCAAAAATTCCTACCGGCATTACCACGACCGAGATCGACTCCTACGGCGCCGCGCTCGGCCTGGAATTCGGCACGGCCTACGACGTGGAGACCGACGACGGCGAAAAACATACTTTGGTATTTTCGACGACGCTCGGCGTGCGTTATGCGCTCGGTGTGGGCCGCGTCGGCGGCGTCGTGCTGGACGGAAGCTCGATCTTGGTCGCGCCGATTCCGGTCGTGCGCGACGCAACCTTTCACGAGCTCGATGTCAGCCTCGCTTCTTCGGTGAATTTTTGAAGCGACATACCTATCGCGTTCAGGTTGCCTACGACGGGAACGCCTTCAAAAGTTTCGCGCCGGTCCCGGGCGAAAAGACGGTGTGGTCCACGATCCGGGAGGCGCTGATCTCCGTCGTTCCCGGCTTCGGCAAGCTCGCCTCCGCGGGACGCACCGATAAATCCGTGCATGCGACGGGACAGATCGTCTCTTTCATCGCGCGGGACAAAGTCGATCCGGATATTGTTTTTCGGGCGCTCGACGAGGCCGCACCGGGCGAGCTCGCCGCGCTCGACGTCCGTTTGGTGAACGACTCTTTCCACGCACAATTCACCGCAACTTACCGCCGCTACATTTATTTGCACGAAGACGACGGCCGCTCCGATGCCGCCCGCATCGACCGCCTATTGTGCCCGCTCTTGGGAAAACGCGACTTCAACGCATATGCACGAGAAACTCCCGCCGAAAAAAAGACGGTGAAAACGCTTTTCGACGCACGCGCCCGCCGATATTTCGACGGCGAAAAAAGTTATGTGCGCTTCGATTTCGCCGGGGACGCATTTTTGCGGAGACAAGTCCGCGTCATGGTGGCGACCGCGCTGCGCGAAGCGGAAGGTTCGCGCGGAGACAATATATTATTGGAGCTCGCGGAGAATTTGGATCGCCGAGAGACTGCGCTCCCTGCGCCGGGTGCCGGCTTATACCTGGTGAAAGTCGGCTACGACGCGATTAAAAAACGAACTTAGCTTCTTTCGTTACTCTGGTTTCGCTCGCAGCGAATGCGGGGAATTTCAGCGAACGCACTTGGCGCTGCACGCATTTTGCGACGACCCGCGCGGTGTCGTTCGATTCCTCGAAGACGCGCGAGTCGACGACGGCTCCAGTGGTCGCGATCGTCAGCGACATTTTCAGCGCACCCGTCGATTCCGCCGCACGTTGTTTGCTCGTGCGTACGCAACCGCGCATGCCGGCCCACGATTCGATCGTCGAGCGAAACTTCGCGTCGGAGAGCCCATCGCCGCTGCCGAACAGCTCTTCGTTCGTCTCCTCGGGTTCATCTTCCACAATTTCACGGCGCTTCGGCCGCTGCTGCACGATCTTCTTTGCTTCCACCGGCGGCGGCTCGACGGGTTTGTTCAAACCCAGCAACACGTCGCGTGTCGCCTCCACGTCGGCTGTGGGCTCCGCCTCCGGCTCGGGTTGTTTCACCTCGACCACCGGCTGCGGCACAACTTGCTCCACAGGCTTTTCGATCTTCTTCTCGTCAGAGGGACGAAGAACGAGCAACGCGACCGCCGCGACGACCGGGGCGATCAGCAGGATCGCCAGCTTCGATTTGTTCTGCTGCTGCATCTCTTCTTTCATGTGCGGCACTCTCGAGAATATCTTGAGCGCGCATCGCAATCGATGGGGAGACCTCTGTGCTCGGCGACCACGCCGGCATCTGATAATCCCCGCCCGTCGTGATCTGTGCCGCAGTTCCGCCTGCGGCCGGCATCACCCATAAATCGCGGTGACCTGATCGATCGGACACAAATGCGATCCACCGGCCGTTCGGTGAATACGTCGGTTCACTATCAACTCCGGGATTATTCGTGAGTTGGGTGAGCTCTCCGCTCTGCACGTCGAGTATCCACAAGTCGGAGCTCCGCTCATTTTCTCTCACAGCGAAGACGACTTTCTCCTCCACCGGCGACCAATCGGGCTGCTGTACGGTCAAGCCGAAGGAGGTGAGTTTTTTCGCACCCGAGCCATCTCGCTTCATTAAAAAAAGCTCGGTTGCGCCGGCGCGCGCCGAAGTGAAAGCGATCCGTTCACCCATCGGCGACCAAGACGGAGCACCGTCGAGCGTCCATTCGTTCGTCAGGCGGCGATAGTTCGCGCCGTCGAGGAGATAGATCTCCGAATTGCCATCTCGCGAGAGCACCAAGGCCAGCTCGTTGTTCACCGATATTTCCGCGTCGGCATTCAATCCCGGCGCGCGAGAGATCAATTGTTTCGGTCCACCGCCAACTGGCAAAGAGTACAGGTCAGCCTGGATGCCGCTCCGCTCGGTGAAGAGCACGTGTTTCCCGTCGCTGGACCAAGAGGGCCCGCCCATCACCACCGTGCTGTGATGCATCTTGCGGAGGTCCGAGCCATCCGGGCGCAGCGACCACAGCTCTCGCGCCGTCTTCCCGACTCGAACTGCAGCCAGCCGCGATTGCGAGAAGCTCGGATCGCCCTCCGTCGATAACGCGAGCAAGCTCGCAGCGAGAATCATCGGGTGCGGCATGATGAGCTTTCACCAGAGCAAGCGCGGGACCAGCTGCATCTATTCATCCGCGTTGCGCCGATCGAGGGATATGGTCCCGCCACCCGTGATCGGACCGGCCGTATAAGGGACGACGCACTCCGGCGGATTTGGCGCGTTCTCTTCGCACTCCGACCCGATAGTCGAAAGACGGGGCGCTTGGCCTAATTCCTGATGATGGAAGCGCTCGATGTTTTTCGCCCCGCTGTTCGCCTCCCTGCTCGCGCTCCCACAACCCGGCTCTGCGCGCGACGTTCCAACTCGAGCCGGTTGCGAACGCGATGAGGCCGCCGCCGCGCTCCCGATCGAAGTCGATCAAGAGATGCGCATCGTGAACGTCGATCCCGAGAGCCCAGTGAGCAACACGCTGCTTCGCGCGGGTGACTACCTCGAAGCGGTCGATGACGTGCGGGTGATGAACCGCGACCAGCTCTCCGAGATTTTGGCAAGTCGTTGTCCTGGCCAAAGGACCAAATTGATGATCACCGGCGAAGACGGACCTCAAGAGATCATCATCGCTTTCGAACGCGGCGAGATCTTGGCGCCCCCCATCGCACCGTTCGAGCTCAACCGGCGAGAGGAAGCACGCGAGCTGGTCTTGCGGGCAGAGACTATCAAGCCGAAAGCAGAGGTCGAACGGTGGTACGGTTGGCAAACACTGCTCACCGATGCCGGTACGGTCGCCATCCTCGCCCTCGCAGCAAGCAACGAATCGGGAGAGCTCCTCGGGGCATTTTTTGTGAGCTACGGATTCAGCCCGGCGATCGTTCATTTGGCGAACGGCAACTATGTCGGAATGGGCGCGAGCCTGGCCGGCCGCGTGGGTATACCGCTGACCAGCGCTTTGTTGTTCGGTACGGTCGGCTGCCTCGGAGATGGCGACTGCGATAGAGGCGAGGTCATTTCGCAGCGCGCCGTAATGATCCTGATGGGCACGGTGCTGGGCATGGTCGGCGCGACCATCTTTGATGCAGCGGCGCTCGCGTGGAGCAAAGAAGAGTTCGAGTCGGGCCTCGAGCTCAACTAAGGAGCGGGCTCCTAAAGGTGTCGAGTCAGCTCGGAGAGGTGATCGACGATCACCTGCGCCTTCGACAGCTCGTGTTTTGGATGAGAGCTCGCCAGAGCGATCACCTTCATCCCTGCGCGCAGACCGGCTTCGATCCCCGCGGGCGCATCCTCGATCACCGTACAATTTTCCGGTGACAGTCCCAATTTTTCCGCGGCCAATAAAAAGACCTGCGGATCCGGTTTCCCGCGCGTGACGTCGAAGCCGGTGACGACCGCCGAGAATAGTTTCTCTGCGCCCAACGCTTCCACGATCATCTCGATATTCTCGCGGGGCCCAGAGGAGCCGATCGCCAGCAAATATTTTTGCGCGACGAGATAGTCGAGAATTTCGCGGGCACCTGGCATCAAGGGTACTTTTCCGCGGATCGACTCCCGGTAGAGCGCCTCTTTGCGTGTATCCCATGCAAAGATCGTGTCCTCGGGGACAGTATCTCCCCATAAAATCCGGATAATATCTCGGCTGGAGCGACCGAAGGTTTTGTCGAATTCTTCGCTGGAAATGGGCCGGGAGAGCTCCCGGCCGAGTAATTGCCAACTTTCACGGTGCGCCGCTCCGGAGTCCACCAAGACTCCATCCATGTCGAAGACGACGCCCCGCGAGCTCATTTAGATACGCGGTGCCGCTTGTTTCACTTCGTCGCTGGCGCCGTCTGCATATTTCTTGAAGTTCTCGGTGAACAGTCCCGCGAGCTTCTTGGCCATCGTTTGATACGCGGCTTTGTCGGCCCACGTCTGCGACGGGATCAGCACGTTCTCCGGAACGTTCGGAACCTTCTTCGGAATCTGCAGCCCGAAGATAGGATCCTCGATCGTCTCTACGTTATCGAGCGCGCCCGAGTGGATCGCGTCGATGATCGCACGTGTATGAGCGATCGACATCCGTTTGCCAACGCCATACTGGCCACCCGACCAGCCCGTGTTCACCAACCAAACCTTAGCGCCGCTCTGCTTGATCTTCGCTGCGAGCAGCTCCGCGTATTTTTGGGGGTGCCACACCAGGAACGGCGCACCGAAACACGCGGAGAACGTCGCCTCCGGTTCAGTCACGCCCATCTCCGTGCCGGCCACTTTCGCGGTGTAGCCCGAGATGAAGTGATACATCGCCTGGCCCGGTGTCAGCTTGCTGACCGGCGGCAACACGCTGAACGCGTCCGCGGTGAGGAAAATGACGTTCTTCGGGTGCGGTCCCATGCACGGGATCTTCGCGTTGTTGATGTACTCGATCGGATACGAGCAGCGCGTGTTCTGCGTGACGCTGACGTTCTTGTAGTCGACGACGCGCGCGAGCTCGTCATAAACCACGTTCTCGAGCACCGAGCCGAAGCGGATCGCGTTGAAGATATCGGGCTCGGCTTCCTTCGAGAGATCGACCGTCTTCGCGTAACAGCCACCTTCGATGTTGAAGATGCCGTCGTCGCTCCAGCAGTGTTCGTCGTCGCCGATCAAACGGCGATTCGGATCCGCGGAGAGCGTCGTTTTTCCGGTGCCGGAGAGGCCGAAGAAAATGGTCAGGTCACCTTTCTCGGCGCCTTCGTTCGCCGAGCAGTGCATCGACAAGACGTTCTTCTTCGGCATCACGTAATTCATGATGGTGAAGACGCCTTTTTTCATCTCGCCGGCATATTCAGTGCCGAGAATGACGAACTCACCGCGCTCGAAAGAAAGATCGATCGAGGTCTTCGAGGTCATGCCGGCCGTGTGGCGATTCGCGGGGAATCGGCCGCCGTTGATGATCACGTAATCCGGCTTGCCGAAACTATCGAGCTCGGCCTGCGAGGGACGGATCAACATATTGTGCATGAACAACGCGTGATAGGCGCGCTGGCAGATGACCCGAACTTTGATGCGATAGTTCGGATCCCAACCCGCGAAACCGTCGATCACGTAGAGCGTGTCTTGCGTGTTGAGATAGTCGAGGGCGCGCTCGCGATTGATCTCGAAAGTCTTCTCGTCGAGCTTGATGTTGACCTTGCCCCACCAAACATCTTTGTTGCTGTTCGGATGATCGACGACGCGTTTATCGGTTGGGCTGCGTCCCGTCTTCGCGCCGGACATCGCGACCAACGCACCCGTCGAGGTGATCGCGCTGCCCTTTTCGTTCTTCAGCGCTTCCTCGTAGAGCTTCGCCGGCGATGGATTGCGCAGGATGCGCTTGACCGTGATTCCTTGCTGCTCGAGATTGATGGTTGATTCCATAGAGTTGTTGGCCGCAGGAATTACGCGAAGCGGCGGCCCGGAGGCAAGATATGCGTGAGCGAGCAATGTTCGATCGTCCGGATGGCGGGAAAATCGCGGCGTATCGCGCCGAGCCGCGCAGCGCGTCGAAGGGCGCGATCATCGTAATTCACGAGTGGTACGGGCTTACTTCGGACATCGAAGACATCGCCGACCGGTTTGCGTCCGAAGGTTATGTGTCACTCTGTCCCGACCTTTATCACGGCAAGCTGGCCACCTCGACCGCCCAGGCTCAAACCTTGATGAACCGCCTCGACGGGATCGACGCCGTGAAGCAGGACGTGCGCGGCGTGGCGACCGCGTTGGTCAAAGAAGGCCACAAAATTTGCGTGCTCGGCTTTTGTCTCGGCGGTGCGCTCAGCCTTTCTTCCGCGGTCCACGTGCCGGAGCTTTCGGCGGCGGTTTGTTTCTATGGAATTCCGCCCGCCGAACGCGCCGATCCCGCACAGATAAAAATTCCAGTGCTCGCGCACTTCGCGACGCAGGATGGTTGGTGCACGCCGGAACGCGTGCGCGAGTTGGAAGCGAAGATGCGCGCGGCGAACGCCGAGCTCGAGCTTCACCGCTACGAGGCCCAACACGCGTTCTTCAATCCCACACGCCCCGTTCACGATGCGGTGAACGCCAAGCTCGCTTGGGATCGCACGCTGGAGTTTTTGGCGAAAAAGATCGCCTCATGAGCCGCGCGCTGGTCGGATTGCTCGCGTTGGGCGGGAGCGCTTGTTTGGCGGATTTTCCGCCGTACCAGTGTACGCGCTGCTTCGACGCGTCCGAGCTCGATTCCGGCGAGAAGACAGATGCTGGCCTCAAGGACAGCGGAATCGCCGATGCCGGTCCAAGCGACGTCGGCGTTTCTCTCCGCGCCGTTTCTCTGGCACGTGGCCTTGCGGACAAACACAGCTGCGCGATCATGGAAGATCGGAGTTTGTGGTGTTGGGGCGACAACGCCCTGGGACAATTGGGATTGAGCACGCGGAGCTCGGTCCATCCCGCCCGCGTTTCGGGTCTCGAAGGTGTCGAGCAGGTTACCACCGGTTACGATTTCACCTGCGCATTGGCCGCCGGCCGCGTTTATTGTTTTGGAAATAATATGCGCGGACAGATCGGCGCAAATTCCAGCCAAACGACTTTCGACGAACCGACGCTTCTCGAAGGTTTGGAAAATATCGTGATGATCGCCTCGGGCACCGGTCACACCTGCGCGCTCCGCGAAGACGGCGAAGTATTTTGCTGGGGCGACGTATTCCCCAGCGAGCCCCGCCGTTTTGCGCCGTTGCGGCTGGAAGGCGCCCCGGCAAATATTAGTTTCATCGAATGCGGCTCGCAGGCGGTGGGGATGATCGCGGACGGGAACGTGTGGATGGTCGGTGAAAATCACGCCTACGTCCTCGGCGACGGCACCACGAACAACAACGTGAACCCGACCCTGCTGCCGCTGCCACAACGCGCGGTCGATCTCGACATCGGAGACATCCACGCCTGCGCCACGCTGGAAGACGGCGCGCTGATGTGTTGGGGCCAAAACGGCAGCGGGATGGTCGGCAACCCGAACTATCAGGCGGCATCACGGCCAACGAGGCTCACTCCACACATCGCGGACTCCAGCCTGATTACCTGCGGCTTTCGGAATACCTGTTTGGTGCGCACCAGCAGCGGAACCACGACCAGTACTGTTGGACAGGTGCAGTGTTTCGGAGAAAACGGCTACGGCACCGTCGGCAACTCACTCACCGGCGATGAAAGTCGTTATCTCGAGCCGCAAAATGTCCCGTTGAAAAATCCTTCGCAGCTCGAGCTTTATTGGTACCACGCCTGTGCCCTGGTCGAAGGTACAGTGTACTGTTGGGGCTCCGGCGGACAGGGCCAGATCGGCAACGGGACTCTCAGCTCGGTTTCACATCCGGTCCTCGTCTGGCGTTGAACGTCTGGGCAACAACCGCAATTGTCGCAGCGCCTTTTGCGCACGTACTCGCATCAGTTTGTCGGACAAACTATCTGCGGCGACGTCGTTGAGGATCGGGATGGCGCGGTCGCCGAGCGCGATCGTCAGATCCATCGCCCGTTCTCCATCTTTTCTCGGGAGCGCGAGCTGTCCGACGAGCTCGTTGATATCGGTCTCTTGCAGCGCGCGAGGGTCGTTTTTGATCACCAGCGAATAGTGTTGGAGCGCGTCGACACCTCGATCGGCGCGCACCAGCGCATGCGCCAGCGCGGAGTGGAGCGCGGCATTGCCGTATTGGTCCTCTTCGACGATCAACCGCTCCAGCTCTTCTATCGCCGCGCTCGCGCCTCCTTTGTTGGTGAGGACGCGCGAACGAGCGGCGATCGATTCGTTGTCCGTGCGGACATCAGCTATCTCTGCAATCGGCGCTTCCCGTCCCTGAGGTACAGCGAAATAGCCGCCCGCCATGATGCCGGCCGCAACCGCCGCGATCGCCAACAGCTTCAATTTCGGCCGCTCCAGCACGCTGAGGTCGAGCTCGACGGTCTGTTTGAGCTCTACGGTGTTCTCGTCGACTCGCGGAGAAAATGTGCGCAACTCTTGAGCCGCCTGGGCTGCGTTTTTCGGGCGTTCGTCGAGATCCGGGTTCGAGAGCTTCACGAGATACGCGTGGAGCGGATGATCGTTCAAGATCAGCTCGCGGCCGATCGTTCCCAGCGAGCCGAGATCGTTCCGTTCGTCGTCACCTTCACCCGCTTCGACCGCCGCGCGCAGGTTGGTAATTCGCGGGCGGCCGTCGGCGTTGACCAAGATATCGGCGGTTGTCAGCCGGCGAAAGAGGAAGCCGCGCGCGTGTAATTCGCCCATGGCGTCCGCGACCTGCGCGAGCATCGAGGCCACCTGGTCTGGTGGCCAGGTATAGTCTGCCGTGAGCAGTCGTCCTTCGAGCGCCGGCCTCACCACGAAAGGACATCCTTGATACATACCGAGATCGATCACTGGGACGAAACCCGGGTGATCGAAGCTCGCCAGGCGCCCCCAGCTTTCCCGGAATCGCTCTTCCAGCGTAGCCCCTTCACCGTTCGCGACGCGAAGGATGTCGACCTCCACCGGTCGTGAGAGCACCAGCTGTTCGGCGCGATATCGCTCGATACACGGGTGCTCCAGCGTTTCCTCGCGGCGGCTGAGCAAACGATAGCGGCCCTCGATCGAGGTTCCTGAGAGATCCGGTCCGGTGCGTGCGGCGTCGTTCATCCCCCAGTGAGTGTCCGCTCGAGGTCATTTTTATCTCGGTAGCGACAACGTTCGTTTTTTTGCGATGATGCGTCCGTGTTTCGCCGCGTGATCTACTTCCTGCCGTGGCTGGTCTTCTTCTTCATCGAAGCGCCTGGGCTCATTCCCGAAGCCTTGGCCGAACAAAAGATCGGCGCCTATGTGAACGTGCTCGCGCGTTGGGCCGCCGTCACCGGCGCGGCCTACTTCGCCTACAGGGGTCGCAACACGGAGATCGCGCCGAAACGAAAGCTCATCTATGCGCTGATGACCGTCGTCGGCTGGATCGCCGTTGGGCTCGGCGCTACTTTGTTTCCGCGGACACACCTCACCAGCTGCTCGAAAGGGCCGCTCAAGGAAGTCGACATCTGTCATCAGTGGGTGATGGGTTTCTCGCCCGATATTCCATACTATTCCCTGGCCAAAGGATCAGTCAGCGAATGGTTCTGCGAGAAACAGGAATTCAAATTTCACGACGAAATGAGAACTTTTGCGCCGGTCGATTGCCCATCGAGGATCAGCGGCAAATGTTTCGCAACCGAGTGGACCACGCCGAACGGGAGCAACTATTGGGTCGGCGTCGCGACCGATGAACATTGTGCGCGCGGTATATTTTTCGAGGGACGCGGACGGCCGGCAAAAGAACGCTGGGAACGCGTGCGCGGAATTCAATAACGGTCTTCGAGCGCGCCTGTTTCGCCGGGTGGGTTACATTTCGGCGCGAAGAGTTTCTCGCCGCGAACCTCTTTGAAGTGATTCAATGCCCAACGGACCGAGGGAAACGCGAGATCGCGCCATGGAATATCTTCCCAGGTAAAGAGTCCGACTTCGCGACTCTCCGGCCCCGGCCCAATATCCGGCGAGACCAGATGGGCCCGATACATCAGCTGCACCTGGCTCGGCCGCATGATGGTGTAGACCGCGAGCAAACATTCGATCTCGATCTTCGCCAATGCTTCTTCGTAAGCCTCGCGCATCGCGCCTTGCTCGGGGGACTCGTGCAGCTCGAGAAATCCCGCGGGCAAAGTCCAAAATCCAGCGCGCGGAGGAATCGCGCGTTTGCACAATAATATTTTGTCTTCGTGGGTGACCACGGAGCCGACCAGGACCTTTGGGTTCTCGTACGCGATATAGCCACAATCCGGGCACACGAGCCGCGGGTGAGTATCACCTTCGGGAATCGTGCGGAGTCGCGGCCCGCGCCTGGAGAAATGTTCCGCCATTATTGCTCCCGTCCGAGATAAGCGATCAGCGCCACGAGCAATATTCCCGCGAGCACAGCCAGAGTAATTTTGATCGCGCTGTAGGGACGTTCGCCCTGCACTTCGCCGGTGCACGCATTGACCATCACGCGATACGGCTTGCCCCCGTAGCGATAGGTCAACATCCACACCGGTAATAAAAGCAGCTTGAACGTCAGCGCGTCGAAGCTCGATCGCAGGCGATCGATGCGCTGCACGTCGCCGCCGATCCGTCGCATCGTCTCTTGGCGGATCGCGGCGTCCATTCGGCCTTTGGCGTCGTTGAAGCCTTGCGGCAGCTCCACCTCGTAGGTGTGCGCCAAATAACCGGCCAGCACCTGCTGAGTGTACGGGAGGACGCGGTCCATCGGCCAGGGCTCGAGATCGATCACCTGTTTTCGTGGCAAACCGTTGGTGGCGCAGACCAACACGTCATCGAAGAAACGCTGAAACGAGCCCGCCGCCGGGTACCACCGGGTGCGCATTTCGCGGCGCTGATTTTTTCCCGAGCCGGTGGTCACGAAATAATGTTCGCCGCGCTGTCCGGAATACCAGGTCTGTGTCATCGCATCGAAGGTCCAGTACGGCAGATATGAACCGGTGAGCTGCCCATCGACGCCGCGGCGCACGAACTCATTCGGCGCAAACCAACGGCCTTTGACCCACGCACCGAGGCTGCCGGCAGCGATCTTCTTTTCGACCATGAACGGCAACACGCCGTCGACCGGGACACGATCCGCGGCTTGGTGGACACCGCCGCGTTGGCGAGGCGCTCCGCAATAGTCACACTCTTTCGAGGTGAGCGTGCCGCTGAAGACGATCGTCGCACCGCACGACTCACACGAGAGCTCTTGGTTCTCCGCTTGTTTCGGTTCTTCGGCGATCCTCTTGTTGGCCAGCTTGGACAACATTTGCCCGAGATCTTGTTCCCCGGGTGGTGGCTCCTGGGACAGCTCGATAACTTTTTCAAAATCGCAGCGCGGACACTTCAACCGCTGCGTGCCGATATGAAAGACGAGGTCGGCGCCGCATTGGTCGCAGGGAAAGACGCGACCGTTGCCCTCGGGAGTTTTTTGGCCCGCACTATCCGTCGTGCCGAGAATAGATGACTCGCTCATAGATCAAACACCGCGATCCGATCGGCGGCGATCGAACCGATGAATAATTTTCCGTCATACTCATCGGCCTCGCTCACTTGCGTGATCGTCTGGCCGCTGAGATCCCAATAACTTTGGGCGATTTTTCCCGACGCATCCAATTTGAGCACGAAACCGATCTTGGGGATGAAGATGTTCTGCACCGTCGCCAGCGGAACGAGCTTGGCGAACACCCGTTTCATCGTCGGCCGGGCGTGAAGAAAATCCACCAACTTACTTCGCTTCGCACCCATCGCCAGCCAATATCCACCGTCCGAAGAACGGCGAATATTATCCGGAGAGCCAGGCAAGTTTTCGGCGAATATTTCCGAGGTCCCGGCTTTTTCGCCTTCCAGGAAATATTTGCGCACGCGATAACGGCCGGTCTCTACCACCAAGACGAAAGACTCATCCGGAGCGAGCTGCACCCCGTTCGCGAAGTAGAGCCCATCGAGCAAAACCTCGGTGCGCAGAGTATTCGGATCCCAGCGCAAGAGACGCCCCCATCCGTGATTCTCCAGAATATCTTCGCGATAGTGCGTGCGATCCCATTTCGAGCTCGCGTCGGAGAAATAAATACGACCGTCTTTGGCGATATCGAGATCGTCCGTGAAGCCGAAGGGAACGCCGTCCGCTTCTTTGGTCAGCGATCGCGCGCGCCCTCCTTCGAGGATTTCCATCAAACCCAAAAAGGCGTCGGCCACGAATAAACGGCCATTTTGATCGTAGCGCGCACCGAGCACCCGGCCACAGGTTTTTTCGTGCTCATCCGAGCCGCAATATTCACTCGCGGTGCCGGTGCGCGTGTACATCACCGGCTCGTCGTTCTTGAGATCGATCTTCACCACGCGGCCGTCGCGGAGCCCGGTCAACAAGGTGCCGTTCGCATCGCGCGCGATACTCTCCGGACCAACAATTTTTCCGCGACACACCAAGTGTGCTTTGGAGAGCAGATCATTTTCCGCGAGCGGACCTTCGAGCGCAGGTGGTGTCGGCGCATCCCATGCGGCTGCGGGACCGAGCACGTCGGGCGCGAACACAGCGTAGGCGGTGACGAGAACGATCGGAATTCCCGCCACCAGCAAAATGCCCCGCAGCTTCGGCACGGTCCCTTGTGTACTCAGTTGCGCGACTCGGTGCAATCGCCGACGATGCGCGCGTTTTGAACGCCCCGGTGAGCCCAGCGGTGCGCGTCCGCGGATTGAAGAAGCGCTTCGAAGATGTGACTGCCGTCGACGGCGTCGATCTGCAAGTCGAACGCGGTGAATGTTTCGGAATGCTGGGCCCAAATGGTGCTGGCAAAACGACCACCGTCGAAATGATCGAAGGCCTCACTCCGCCCGACGAGGGAACGATCGAACTATTCGGCGACCAATGGGGCAAAGGCCGCGACCAAGTCATCAAAGAGCGCATCGGCGTGCAACTTCAAGAGACGCAGCTCGCGGATCGTTTGTCGGTGTACGAAACACTGCGGCTATTTCGCAGCCTCTATCCGAAAGGTCGCGGCGTCGAAGAAGTGATCGGCATGCTCGAGCTCGGCGAAAAAAGAAAATCTCAGGTGGGCAAACTATCCGGCGGACAAAAACAGCGGCTCGCGCTCGGCTGCGCGCTGGTCAGCGATCCGGAGCTGCTCTTTCTCGACGAACCGACGACGGGCCTCGATCCGCAGGCACGTCGCAAAATTTGGGAAATCGTCGAGGAATTTCGGAAACGCGGCGGCACTGTGGTCCTCACCACGCACTATATGGAGGAGGCGGCGACCTTATGCTCGCGCGTCGCGGTGATGGATCGCGGCAAAGTCATGGCCTGCGATACTCCCGAGGTTTTGATCGCTTCGTTGCCGGCGCCGAACGGCACGCTCGAAGACGTATTCATCCACTATACCGGACGGAGCCTTCGCGATGAATGAGCCCGCACCGCGCCATCCGCTGTTCGAGCTGACGCGCGCGCACCTATTCGAGTTTCTGCGCGAGCCCGGCGCATTATTCTGGGTATTTATTTTTCCGATGTTGGTGGCGGTGGGTTTGGGAATCGCCTTCCGCGCCAAACCCCCGGATAAGTTGCGCATCGGAGTATTGCCGGAAGTATCGTTGAAATCCGCGCTCGCCGAATCCGAGGATTTGGAGGTCGTGGAAATATCCCGCGAGGAAGCGCCAGTCGCCATCCGCAAAGGTAAGGTCGATCTGGTGATCGATACCTCGACCTCGGCGGCGTTCGTCTTTCGCTACGACCCGATGCAGCCGCAGAGTCGCACCGCGAAGCTCGCGGTGGACGCGGTGCTGGAACGCGCGTCGGGACGAAAAGATGTGCTCGCGAAGAATGACGCTCCGGTTCAAGAACGCGGGGAGCGTTACATTGATTTTCTCATGCCAGGATTGGTCGGAATCAATCTGATGGGCAGCAGTATGTGGGGCATCGGTTACGCCATCGTGGTCACGCGTTCGCGAAAGTTGATGAAACGTTTCGCGGCGACGCCCATGAGGCGCGAACACTACCTGCTCTCGTTCATCCTCTCGCGCTTCACCTTCTTATTCTTCGAGGTCGGCATTTTGATCCTCTTCGGCGTCCTCGTGTTCGACGTCGCGATCCGCGGATCGCTGCTCTCGCTCGGGCTGTTGGCGATGCTCGGTGCGATCTCTTTCGCGGGCATAGCGCTTTTGGTCGGCGCGCGGCCGCGGTCGGTGGAGTCGGTCTCGGGTTGGATGAACTTAGTGATGATGCCGATGTATTTTTTGTCGGGCGTTTTCTTCTCTCACGAACGGTTCCCGGAATTTATGCACCCGTTCATCCGCCTGCTTCCGCTCACGGCGATGAACGACTCGCTGCGCGGCGTAATCAACGACGGAAAGAGTGTCTTCGAGCTTTTACCGGAGATAGGGATCCTGGCCGCTTGGACAGTCATCAGCTTTACGCTTGCGCTGAAGCTGTTCCGCTGGAAATGAGCGCGCGAATCCGCAGGCGCAGCGCTTCGAGCACCGGAGCGCCCCGGCGGAAATATTCGGGCACGAGACCTTCGCGCATCATTTTCCAAGAGGCGCGGAAATCTTCGACCACCGCGGTCCAACGTTCCTGATCGACGTCGACGATCAACTCCGCGCCGTTCAGTTTGATCGCACCGAGCGCCATCAAACGCAGGACAATTTGATCGGTCGAATCGATGTAAAGAGTCGAAGCCGGCTCGTCCACCGGGCGCCCATAGTTGGAGAGCGCCTCGACCAGCAATACCCGGACGATAATATCGGGTGAGTATGAATTCCCGATAGTATCTGCGGTCGCCACCACGCCGGCGACATCCGCGAAAAGCTCCTCTGTCCATTTGGGCAGGTTGAGCGGATCAACTTTATGACCGAGCTCGTGGCCCGCCAAAAACACGCGGCCGAGCTCTTCCGTGCAGGGCGCGTCGACGCCGAACACCGAAGCCAATCGTGCGAAGCGCGCGCGCCGTTCCGGATCGACCAGCTCGAAGATCAGCGCGGCTTGGTTGTGGAGCGCGAAGGCGTTCGCATCCGCCTTCGACGGCGCGAAGATCATCTTCGTCGCGAAGCAGAGCGACGGCGTCGCACGCCTCGGCTCGAGCGCCGCAAAGAGCTCGCGCACCTTTTGGAGCTTCGGACACTTCGGCGCGGAGCTCTTCTCCACCAGGTAAATCGCGGGCCAGGCGGTGCCATCCTCAGTCCAAAACAGGGAGGCGAAGACCACCACCGGCTCGAGGCTCTGCATGGCGCGCATGTTCTGTTCAGCGGCGAGCGCTTCGACGCGGGCCCACGCCCGTTCGTCGGACGCCGCGAGCAACGCTTCGAGCAAGGCGAAGAGCGTCACGAGGTGCGGCGATTCGACACAATCGCGCAGCACGTCGAGCGCGGCTTCGATCTCTGCACACGCATCAGGTGCACAATGCGACCAGGAGAGCGTCGGTCGCGCGGGTGCTTCGAGCGCTGCGGTGAGTCGAGAGATCGGATCGAGCAAATGCTCCGCAGCCGCAAAAACCTCGAGCCGAGCGCGGTTCACGGAGGCGGACGGCGTGGAGCCGAGCAGGCTCGAGATGTGATCCCCGAGGATAGTTCGTCCTACCGAACGATTGAGCGGCGAGGTCGCGCGAACGAGCAGACTGCGCGCGGCGAGCAGAAGATCCGTGTCCCGATAGAGCCGCGTCAGCGTCTCGATCGCGGGCGGCGTCGCCTGTTCGCGTTCGAAGGGGACGTCGGTCCTCATGGTGCCAGCCGAAAGATGTGTATCGATGCTCATCGCAGTTCTCGAGCCGAGGGGTGGATGTCCCACTCGGCCTTTGAGGATGCTAGCCCGCCTTTGAGCCGCTCGTGTACTGGACAACTTTTCGGCGCGGATTCACCGCCAACCGGTCTGAGAATCACCTGGGAGCACGTGGCGGCACACGGTAGGAGCGAACCTCAGTGGGCAAATTGCCGCATCGCGCCAAGTGATCGGCAGCCCGATCCGCATCCGCCGAGAGCGGCGTTATCGTCCTCGCGTGCTCGCTGAAAGTCGGCCCGATCAAGCCGTCCGCAGCGCTCGCGCGTTCGTTCGCGCGATGCGGTTCGCGTTCGTTCTTGCGCTTCTCTCCACCACCGCATGCGGACCTCGGCTCGCGAGCACGACGATCATCGATCACCGGCGGCTCGCGCTCGAGGCCGATCGCCCCGAGATCGTCGAAGCGAGCGGCGAAGCTCCACGGTGGGTCCGCGAGGTCGAGCGTGGCGACGCAGATACGGTAGTGTTCGTCGGTCAGGCTTCGGGCACCTCACTTTCCACCGCGGAAAAGGCGGCAAATGACGATCTTTCCGCCGCCGTCGCGCGTTTCATTGCGGTCGCCGTCGCGAGCGAATCCGAAGCGACCGACACGCATGAATCGAACAACGGACGAATCGATGAAACGGCGGACGCTCATGTGGAGACACGCGCGCACGTCGAAGCATCGATCGGCCGAGTCGTCCCCGACGCGCGGTACTGGGAGAAGGTGTCCGTTAGGACAGGTAGCAGCTTCCGGTACTTCCTCCGCGCCGCGGTGAAGCGCGCAGAGATCACCCGCGCGAGGTTGAGCATCGCCTGCGAGCGCGCGAAAAAGAGCGGCAAAAAGGTCCTGGCGATCGCGAAAAGCGACAGCGTTTTCGCCAACTTCGAGTCGCGCTTCGACGGCGGAGCGTTCTACGTGCTCGGGCCGGCCGAGCTCGGCGGCGAGGTGCAGCAGCTCGAGCCTGATCTCCTCCTCGAGCTCGTTGCGGCGAGCAGCGGCGAGGAGCTATCGCTCTCGTATGTGCTGCGCGACGGGAAAAGTGCCGCAATTTCCGCGGAAAACACAGTGCGCGGCGCGGCGCCGGCGTTGTTCGAGCTCGAAGACCAGCTCTGGCAGAACCTGAGCTCGGAGCTGGGGAGGCGGCGGTGAAGCGCGCTCCCATACTATGTCTCTTGCTCGCGGGGTGTGCCCGGGCGCCGGAAGAGGGTCCGCACCGCGAAAATCTCGAGATCTCCAGGGCGATCGCCGCGCTCGGCCCGGCGGTGGTGGAGTCGAGCGCGCCGATCTCGCCGGAGTGGGTGATGCGTTCGTCGGGGAGCACGGGCGAGCTGATGTTCGTCGGCCAGTCCACCGCGCCCTCGCTCGACACGGCGAAGGCGCGGGCAGAGCGCGATCTGTTGGCGGCGATCTCCAGCTACGTGTCGGTCGACGTCGAAGCGGACATGCAAGATGTCTCGTGGTCGAACAATGGAAACGAAGGTCAGTCGATCAAGTCGACGGTGAAAACCAAGACCTCGGCCGCGCTCCGCGAGATTCAGCCGGACGCATATTATTGGGAGCGCGTTGCGCCCTCACCGCTGGCGATCGATTCGGCGAACTATCAATATTATTCGCGAGCCTCGGTTTCCCGGGCGGAAATTGCCCGCGCGCGTCTTTCGAAACAAAACACTCGGCGTGCGGATTCCGGGCGGCGGGTGATCGCGCTCTTGCCGTTTCGCGGTGTGGGCTCGTCCAGCATCGCGGCCGATCTGGTCGCGCGCGGCCTGTACGAAGAGACAGGTCGGCTTTTGGCGCGTTCGGCGGAGCTGCATCTCGTCGAAGAGAGCGTGGTGCGCGCAGTGCTCGCCGGCTCGACTCGCGAAGCCGAACAAAACGAAAGGATCATGGGCGCGTTGCTTCCGGAGCGTTTGTTGCGCGCCCAAGTCCAGCTTCACCAAGGCCGGCTGCGGGTGAGCGCCCGATTGGAGGATGCCGCGGGCCGGAACGAAGACATCGTGCTTTTGCGCCCGAAATCCGCGCTTCCGACGCTCGCCGCGGAGCTTTCGCGCGCAGTCTTCACCAAGCTCGGCGCGAAGGTGACGGCGCAAGTGCCGGCTCCGCGGAACGAACGCGGCGGTGATGAGGAGGTCCTGCGGGCGTACGTGGAAGCGGGGATCAAGCTTCAGTCGGGCGCGCTCGAAGAAGCGCTCCAACTCGCGAAGAAAACGATCGAGCTGTCGCCAAAACATGCGCCGGCGCATCTGCGCCTCGGACGGATCTTGGAACGTATGGGCCGGTTCGCAAAAATTCCGCCGACCCAGGCCTCGCCATATTCCGTGCAATATTTATCTCTGTGCACGCCCGAGGCCCAGCTCGCGGATCACCAGGCGAGGGTCGCTTTGAATACACGCGCGGCTCAACTGTCCTCGGGAACAGCGAGTCAGCCGAGCTGGTGGGTCGCCGAGGCGCCGTTCGCGGACACGGTGCTCGATTCGGTGCTCAATAGTTTGGAGGCGCAAATTCCGCCGCCGCCGCCGTCCGGAATCCAGTCTCATAGTTTCGACACCGCGCCGGAGTGGTTGCAATTGCCGAAGGTCCGCGTGGTCGCCGAGATCGCGCCGCCCGCGGTTTTGTTTCCCAGCTCCGCGGTCGAAGCCTACGCCGCAGCGGTGAAGTTGTTTTTGGAACAAAAAGACAAACGGGGCGAGGTCGAAGCCGAGTTGGCCGTCGCCGATCTCGCGTCGCGCATCGATCGGCCGGACTATGCGCTGTATATTTATCGCTTGGTTTTGAATTGGGCCGACAAAGCCCGCGACCCGCATTTTTCCAGCCTAGCCCACTATGGACGGGCCATGGTTCACCGGAAACGTGGATATTTCGGTGCGGCTCGCCAAGAACTATTGGCTGCGCTCTACGACCGCGCGAAGCTCGGTGAGAAGCCATATATTCTCGAAATATACAACGAGCTCGGATCGGTCGCTCTTTCCTTGTCCGAACAAGACGCTGCGGAAGCGCTCTACCGCCATGCTTTGCGGATCGCCGAGGAAATGTCCTCAGACTATCTGCGCGCGGTTCTGGCAAATAATTTGGGCGCGGTGGAGTGGTCGCGCGGACATACCGCGGATGCGACCGACCGATTTCAGCGGGCCGCGGATAAATTGACCGATCTGCGCGAGAGCGAAGGACGGATCGCGGCCACGCTGAATTTGGCCGCAGCCTTCGACTTGCGCACCGATCTCGACCAAGCGACGCTGCTCTATACGGAGATCGATCGTTTGGTGAAGCAGACCCAACAAGAGGGCCGCATCGCCGAGCTCTCACTCCACCGCGGGGCTTTCGAGCTGCACCGCGGAAATACCGCGAGCGGTTACGAAGCGTTCGCCTCCAGCTTCCATCTCTCGCAGCGGATCGGGAAAAACGCAGAATCGATGCGCGCACGCGATGCGATCTACGCGGGCGAGTACTATTCGAAAGGACAGGATCGCCAGGCGCTGCTTCGATGTATGAAGGGCCGATATTGGGGGCTCGATGCGGCGGTTTTCGAGCCCGAAGAGGTGATCGACGGTGAAACTGAACCGCCGGCGAATGTGCTGACTTCTCCACATATACCGGAGCGGGAGCTGATCTTGGCGCTCGATGCCGCGGCCGTCTTGGCGCTCGATCCTTGGACACCGGACTATGATCGCACCGTCGTTTTTGCGGAGCCGGCGACGACGCCGCCTCCCGAGGTCGATCCGCGTGCCGCCGCGCGCGCACGAAACGAGCGCGAAAAGCAGCTTCGAGACTACGCCGACCGTATTCAGCGAGAACCCACCATCACGGACGACAAAGCGACGAGCGTTCGGCCTTCGCAGCAGATGGAGGTCGAGATCACTGCCACCGACTCGAACGAGGAGGCGCTGGGCTCCGCGGTCGGAGGTGCGATCAGCGACGCCTTCAGCGAGCCACAACGTCAAAAAGTACAGGTGGCAAAGTCGGTCGATTACGAGCGTATTTTGGGCGCGTTCACCGTCAACGCAGATGTCGTGTTGCTGCTCGATCCCGCGACCGTGGAACGATATGCCGTCGGCCGTTTACTGGCTTCCGCGCGACGTGCGTTCGCAGCGTTGAAAGTGGCTTTCGAACGTCGCGGAGCGAAACGTTTGTTCGCAGCGTGTGAGCTCAATGATGCCGCGCTCGCTTGGGTCGAAGGTGATGCGGAAGCAGCCTATCGAGGGTTCGTCGCCGCGGAGCGCGCTTTCGCCGGCGCGGGAGAAAATCGGGGATTGGCGCAGGCGCACGCCTGGCTGGCGCATGTTTTCCAGACGAGCGGCGAGGAGGAGATCGCGCTCGAACACCGCTTGGTAGCGGAACATCTATTCTCGAGAATTGCTCCGAGATAGTCTCCCGTTTCGTTGAAAGATCATCTCGCGACGATCGTCGCCCGCGGAGTTCTCCACGGCTTTCGCGTCTACTACGCAGGCTTCAAAGAGATCATGGGCCGCTCCAAACGCCGCTTCGAGGAGCGCGATTGGGCGGGATTACAAGTCGACGCGGACGAGCGCCTCTCGCTCTATCAAAAAGCAGTCGAACGGACGGCCGAATATTTCGTAGACATGGTCGAGGAGCGCGCCGAAGACGCGGCGCTCTGGCAGCGGATTCAGGAGGCGTACGAGATCGAAGCGGTGGATCCGGCGAACGGAGATTTAGCGCGTGCTTATTTCCGTTCGGTGAAAAGGCGCTTCATTCCGGCGGAGGCCGAAGATTTTGCGCCTCACCAGAGCGACGCCCAACACCCCGAACAATTCGTGGAGGAAGTGCGCGTCATCCAACTATCCCGGGGCGCGGAGGCGATCTCCGAGCTATTGCGGAAAATTCTCGACCATCACCCGTTTCAAACTCCCTATATCGATCTCGACGAAGATATTCGCCAAGCCTCCCAAATTCTCGAAGATCGATTGGCGGAAAAATTAGGGCAGCGGCCGGTCGCGATTTTGAAACCACTATTTTTCCGCGCGCGGCGAGCCCACATCATCGGGCGCGTGTGGAGCCGCGGGCGTTACGTTCCGCTGGTCGTCGCGATCACCAATACCGAACAAGGTTTGCGCATCGCAGAGGTTTTGCTCGGCGACGAAGAGACCAGCGCGCTCTTTTCCTTCACCCGCTCGCATTTCCACGTGGTGACCAATCACCACCGAGAAATGATGGCCTTTTTGCGGTCGCTTGCGCCCGACAAATCACCGGCGGATCTTTATGCCTCGGTCGGTTACAACAACCTCGCGAAGAGCGCGCTGCTCGCCGATATGTTCCGCTTATTGGAGAGCGGCGAGAAAAAATTCCACCGCACCAGCGGTGTCAGCGGCACGGTGATGCACGCCTTCGACCTCGATGAGTTTCGTTTCGTCTTGAAGATCATCCGCGATCGGTTTCTTCCACGGCGAGTGGAGACCACGCGCGAAAAGGTGAAGCGGCGTTATCGCTTCGTCCAATATGCGGAGCGTTTCGGCCGAATTCTCGATATTTTTCATTTTCACCACGTGCGCTTCAAACGTTCCTCGTTCGACGAAAAGCTCTTGAGCGAGCTCTTGGAGACCGCTCCCTCGACCATCCATCTCGACGGTGACTCGGTTGTCTTCGACGAATTTTACGCACAACGCCGCTGCGTACCGCTCGACATTTTTTATCGAAGCGGCGCGGACCCGGCGATCATCCGCCGCGTGGTGATCGACTTCGGTTTTCTCCACAAAGAAATGGCCGCGCGTAATATTTTCACCGGCGACGTCGTACCGAATAATTTCGGAGTGGTCTCCATCGGAAAAAGAAATATGCGCGTCGTCAGCTTCGACTACGACGGATATAGCCGCGTCACCGATATGAACTTTCTGGGCGAGCCGACAAAAGCCGGCTCCTCCGATAGTCCCTGGGCCGTCTATGACGACTGGGAGACACCGGAGGAGTCGATGGTGATCAACGAAGAGTGGGACATCATGCCGGATAAGCTACGGCTCACTTTCGGAATTCCGGTCGAATTTCGGGCTGAGTTCGAGCGTGTCCACGGCGAGCTGTACTCCACCGAATATTGGACGGCGCTCCAACGCGATCTTCGCGAGAATAGTCCCGAACGGCTCGAAGGTTTTCCGTACCCGATGTTGGCCAAGATAGTATGAGTTAGAGAACCTGCGAGATCGCGTTCGTCATCGCGGGGTTCGCTTTCATCACCTTTTGCATACCTTCGGGCCCCATCTGTTGAAGCGCTTTGAAGAGCTTCGTCAGATCGTCTTTCGACATGATGCCTTGTTCACCGCCCTGCCCGTCGAGGCCGAGCTTCTTGAGTATCTCCATCACTTTGCTCATCAGATCGCCGGGCCCACCTGCGCCGCCGGCCAAGGCATCCGCGGCGCCCCCGAGCGCGCCTGGACCGCCCATCTGACCCATCATTTGGGATGCAGCGCCGGCTCCGCCCACGCCACACGCACCTGAAATACACGTCATTTCGAACCTCCGCGCGCTGCCATCCTATGCAGGCGCTCGGTGTCCTAGAGCGAGCGCCGTACCAACGCGTGATGATTGGTGATCCGCAAAATCACCCGCACTCGCGCGCTGTGCATTCACGTAGCTCTGGTCGTGTCGGCGCGGGAGAAGTTGCACCTGGAGCGCGCGCCGCGGATCAACCTGGCGTTCCGGCTTGTTTTGCCGGCCAATGGATGACGTAGACACCGCCCAACACCAGCGCGCCGCCGACGAACGAGGCGAGCCGGAGCTCATCGCCATAAACCACGCCGAGCAAAGTTCCGGCGACCGGTTGAATGAAGATCAAAGTCGCCATCTGCGAAGCGGGAATATCTTTCAGCGATACGTTCCACATCACGGTGGCCCCGAAGGAAATAAATAAGCCGAGCAAGATGACCGCGCCGATGGCGACCGGATTTTTGGCGGCCTGGAGATCGAGCGGCATCTCCAAAAGCGCGGCGGGAATGAGGATCAATAAAGAGATCGACGAGGCCACGCCCGCGACGGCGAGCGGCGGCACACGTTCTAAAGTGGGTTTTGCAGCGATGGTATAAATTCCCCAGAAAATACTGGCGACAACCAATAATAGATTTCCGCGGGTCGCGGGATCCGCGGTGAGCCCCGAAAAATCACCTTTGGAGACGACCAGGATCGCACCCAGAATAGCGATCGCCATTCCGATCACCTGCGGCCGTACTATTCTTTCGCCGAGCCACAGCGCAGACATCAAGACGATGGCCACCGGCTCCACTCCGACCAACAACGCCGCATAAACAGAGTCGGTTTCTTTGAGGCCGTGGACGCCGATCAAATGTGGAATCGCCAAACCAAATACACCGACAACCGTCATGCGTATCCAATCCGAACGCGTCGCGCGTTTGGTCCAGCCACGCTCCGCGAAATAGAAGAGCAGCGGCAGCGCGATCAACATGCGCAGGCAGATCAACACCGCGGGCGTAAATCCGCGCATGGCTATTTTTTGGCCGAGATAGGTGGTCGCTCCGAGAATATTCGCCAACGCACCGACCAACAGCGCCTTCTGCGCTCTAGTCATCGACGATCACGCGCGCTTGCACGATATGCAGTTTGCCTTCTTCGATCGCCCATTCGACGTCGACTGCATATCCTTTGCCCGGCTCGATCGCATCTTGGAATTCGCGTTCGATCACCAGCACCGCTTCGCGCAATTTCGCCGACTGTTCCGCGGTCAGCAGCGAGCTCCGCTTCGTGCCGAAGGCGCGATTCATCGCGGCGCTATTTTTTCCGACGACACCTTCTTCGGCTTTTCCGCCGCCGACGCCGCCGCCAAATCCAGGCACCGCCTGATAACTCACTTCGCCGAGCTCTCCGTTCACCCCGCGCGAAACCGCAACGCCGCTGACAGTGGGTCTGAGGCAACGCTGCACCAGCACCGATGGAAATACTTGGCGGAGATCAATTTCCAGCTGAATATTGTTTTCGATCGGAGTCTGTCCCCACGCAGAAGCGATGACACCGATGATCCCGCGCAATTGCGCTGCGGGCGTGCTCAAATTGGCGAAAGATTCATATTGTCCGGCGCCGCTTTTATTCGGTCGATCCTCACAGGTGAAGCTGGAACGGGCGATCCACGACGGATATTTTTCCAGGTCGGCGCTGAGCAAAAGCTCGTTGAGCAACATTTTTCCGGCGGCGGTGGGTTGGCCACGGTTCAACAATAATTTGCCGAGCTCTTTTTGGACGTCTTTTCGGAGAGCCCCGGCTTCCTTCGACCTATACTTTCGATCAGAGAGGAACGCGGGCCGCGAGGACAGATCCATCCAACGATCGAAAAGCCCGGCACGCCGCAGCAAATCCGCGATGCGGTAAGGCGGCACGGTCGCTCCGCCCGGCACCCCGACGCCGAGCTCGGCGAGCTTCTCCGAGACGCGCAGCCGGGCCACCACCGCCCCTTTTTCTCCAGCCAAATGCCGCGTGCGCACGAACGGCATCGCGCCGAGCTCTTCCAAGGTCAACGCGCGGTTTCGCCGGTCGCGATCGGTCAGGTCGGGGACGTAGAGCTCGATCTCGCGCACCGGCCGTTCCGCGGAGAGCGTCACCTCGTGTGCGGCGATCAATGTTTCTCGTCCACCGCGTTCATCGAAATATTTGATCGCGTGATTGAAGCCGGGACGCAGGCTCTCGACGTCCGACTCTTTGATCAACCCGGAGCGGATCGCTTCTTTCACCGGCATCATCGTGAAGCTGCCGGCGCGATCGTCGACGTAGAGCCCGCCGCCCGAAATATTACGAAGAAATTCGGTGTAATTTGCGCGCAACTTCGGCAGCGCGATCGCCGAAATGCCGTGACCTTTGGCAAAGACGCTGAGGTGACTATATCCACCGGGAGCTTGGGCCGTGTCGGTCAATAGTCCGCCGACCGCGACCATGCTCTTTTCATTGAGCCGGTGCAGGACACAGAAATCATCGGGCGTCGGCGCGAGACGCATCAATTGAGCGAGATCTTTGGCAACCAAGACGCGCTGGTAGACCGCCGGGCCGATCGAGGAGAGGACACGCATGCCGGCCGTCGCGGTAATTCTCGAGGAGGAGATTTCGTTTTCTACGCCGTACATCATCCCGGCTTGCGCCAAAGAGAGGACATAGTGGAGCGCGGTCTCTTTCACCAAATTGTCGGAGAATTCGGGATCGAGATCGACGTCGATCCCGGAGAAATGAATCGCCAGCTCTCTTTTCCTGAAATATCCTCGAATAGTTTCCGCGAGCTCGCCGGCCGAACGAAAAATCTCCGCGGACAACGCCCGCAATTCTTCCGGATCCGCAGCTTTTTTCGCGAATATTTCCTCGAGCTGTTTCAGCAAACTATCCAGCTCCGCGGTCTTCGCGGTGCGGGGCTTATTTCGAATCGTGTCCAAACCGCTCGCCAAAACGCCGCGCATCGCGCTTCGCAGCGAAACGGCCCATTCGGACAGGTTCTCCGTCTTTTCCGCGCGCAATACCGAGACCCCGAGCAGCTCCGCGGAGAGCCGCTCGACTTGGCGATCGAGCCTGAGCAACATCTGGCGTTCGAAGCCGGAGCCCGTCTTGTCGAACGCGGTCCGCAACGCGGTGCGCGCGCTTCCCGCGGCATCGACCGCCTCGAGGTGAGAACCGTGTTTGATCGCGTGGATCAAAGCTGCGACCTGAGGCCATGCTTTTCCCGCGTAAAACAGGCTTTTTTCCAGCGTCACTTCGCTCGGCCGTGCCTCGACGATCGCCGAATAAAGGCCGAACAACGTCCGGTGCGCAAACGCGCGCTCCTCGCCGGAGAGCCTGCGCAGCACCGGGAGCTCCGACTTGGCGCCGAGCTCGCGAAAGACGATCTTCGACAGCTCTTCCATACTCTTCGCACGTTCGGCGCCCGCGATGGAGTAGCCGTGCGTGGTTCGGAGCCGCGCCAAACGTTGTTGTGCGGCCGGGAGCTCGTTCATCGAAGCCGCTTCCACACAAGCCGCGTAGATCGCGACATCACCACCCGGAAAGACGCGCGTCTTGAAAAAATGTTCGACGACCTTGGGAGTATTCGCCGAATAGTTTTTGTGAATCGAGTCGTAGAGAGAAATATCCAAACCTTCGCCCTGCCCGACCGGCTTATTGCGAAGCTGATTTCCCAAATATCGATCCGCCGCTAAAACAGCGACCGCATTTCGGGCTTGGAATATTCCGTTGGTGCTGGAGTGCGGATGGGCCGCGACCGCCAGGCGGAGGAGCGCAAATTCGCGCGTATCACGGACGTCTTGGCAGGCGAGACGTTGTTCGATCGCCGCCAGCGGACCCGAGCTGGCAATTCTTCCCACGGAGCCATCGCGCGTACCTTCGGAGCTCTGGTCCATCAACTGGGAGCTGCGTCGTTTCGCCCGAAATTGGATCAAGGCGTCGGCCAATATTTGGGAGCGTAGTGAGCTCTCTTCGAGAACGAGGTGCGCGGATAAGTTATCGCTGCCCGCGTCGAACGCGAGCGACGGATTTTTTTCGATCGCCTCGACTGTACTTTGGGCCAGGTCGGCGCGGCGCAGCGCCAAACGCGCCAAAACCTCTGGAGTGCTGGTGCCGTTGTTTGCCCAGCTCAGATCCGGTACTCGATCCGGGCTCAGCTTCTGTCGTTCTGCGCTCTTCAGCCAGGCGAGGTCGGCGGCGATCGTCTTCGCGAGCGTGCGGCGCTTGCCCTTGAGCGCGCGCTCGAGCTCCTTCGGTTCGAGCCGGCTCATCAACACAGAGATCGCAGCGCGCCGTTCATTGATCTCGACGTTGCCGCCGCCGCCGTTGTTTTGCCCGTCGCCTTCGACGGCGCGCCGTTCCTCGATCAGATTGAGCAGCCCAACCTCGGCTTCTCGCGCTGTCTTCTCGATCGCCGCGCGCGAGCTCGGAGGAGGCAGCTCGAGCTTCGCGCTTGGACGCGGTGCGTCTCGATGAATGCGACCGCTCAACGCCCCAAAAACCCCGCTAACCTTATCGGCGGATCCAAAAAAATGAGGCTTCTCTCGGACGATTGTCCGAGCCTCGATTTGTCACACAACCTTCGGCGCTGGGAATCGATATTGTCGTAGCTACTACCTAAAGCGCCTACATTCTGAGGGGAGACCGAATCATGACCAAGACCAGCCACTACAACGCCGCCGCCGCCGCCACCGTCCGCCACCTTCGCAACGCCGCGACCTGGGAACCGCAAGTCGCAGCCGACGGATTCTCGCGCACGAAGATGAACCAAGTCGTCACCGGCGACTCGCTCGAGCGGTACTTGAAGGCGAATCGCATCAGCGGCGACGAGCGCGATGCGGTGAAGCAGGCGTTCGTAACGTTGGCCGGACGCCAGAGCCAGGGCGAGACGACGACCGCGGTCAACGTCAACAGGCTGCGCACATTGTCGACGACGCTCAAGGGCTTCGCGGCGACGCACAACAAAACACCGAAGGCGGAGCTCAGCGCGGTCGAGTCGCGCAAGATGGGCAGCACCGCGAAGGCGATCATCGCGGGAACCGAAGAGCTTCGCGCCCGCAGCTTCACGGGTCTGAAGACCGAAAAAGCATTTTCCAAGAAGGTCGACACTCTCCTCGAGCACTTGTTGGTGAAAGCGAACGTCGGAAATCCGTATCTCCAATTTCATGAATTGGTGAATTTCACGCGCGACAACGGAGTTGCTCCGGAGATGCGCGATGCGTTGTGGAAGTCATTCCGCTACATCGGCCGCACGATGACGCACGGCGAGACCAACAGCACGCAGATCTGCATCGACCAGCGCCAAGAAGCGCACCGCATTCTGATGAAGCTCTTCACCGGAACGAGCGCCACGCGCAACGCGATCGAAAAGCTCGATTAAATAAATCGAGAGTTGGAGGGGAATATGTCGATCGCACCGGAACTGGAGTCTCTCGATAATTTCGAGATGCTCCCGCCGATCGAAGACTTTTTCGCGCTGATCGATCGGATCGCCGCGGAAAATCCGCACGCTTTGAAAGTGGTGGGCGGAAATATTCTCCTCCATATTCCCGAGGTCGCGACGCGGACGATCATCACTCAAGGACTGCGCCGCGGCGTTCATCATCAGGCGCTCGACGAAACGATCGATTTCGCGCTCGTCTGCGAAGAATGGGTATTACTCGAGCTGCTCGACGATTCGCGGAAACCGGAGCTGGAGCCGCTGATCGAAGCCGGATATCTCCATTTCCAGGGCGATTTCAAAGTTTGGGAACGTTACCTGGATCTCGGCGACCAAAAAAACGCCCTGTCCCTTAGGGCAGGTCTGTCTACCTCGAAGCCGGCCGCGAAAAAAGCGATGCGCAATATTATGAAATAATCGCCGCCGAAAACAGTGGCGCCAGACGCATCGCCAGCCCTACGTCACCGGCGAGCTCCAATCTCCCATCCAATAACGCCGCCGAAGGCGAGAGCGCGCCGAGCACAAATTCGGCGAGGTCGCTCGCGTCCAGCTCGAGGATGATCGACGGTTTCTTCGCAGTGCGTTTTTTCAACGCCAGCCCACCGCGTTCCACTTCGAGCGTGAAGGTCCCGTAGGTCCCGAGCACCAGCTCGAGCTCCGCCGAAATATCGTGAAGATCGCGGCGCGCGGCGAGCTCCGCTGTGAGGCGCGGAAAAATCCACTCCTCGAGGAGACGCGCCGGATCCGCGAGCACCGGCGAAGCGATCGGGAGTGGCGTGCTCACCGTGGGCTCGTCTATAACGTCGCTCGGCAAAAATATGAATCGCCCACGTATTCATTTGGTCTCTTGCAAACAACTACCTGAGCCGGATGCCGACGAAGAGCTGCTCAATGAAGCGTTGGTGCGTGCCGGCGCCGAACCGGTGGTGTGCGGTTGGGACGATCCGGCGGTCGACTGGAGCCGCGCACCGATCGCGGTGATCCGTTCGACCTGGAATTATTTCCTGCTCTACGAAGAGTTCCTCAAATGGGTGAAGCGAGCTTCCGCGGTGACACGTTTGTACAACTCACCGCGCGTCGTCGTGTGGAATTCGCACAAGGCTTATTTGCTGGAGCTCGAACAGCGCGGCTTTCCGATCATTCCCACCGAGTTGGTGGTGCGAAATTCGGCGCCCTCGTTGAAGGCGATCGCCGGCGCGCGCGGTTGGTCACACGTGGTCGTCAAACCCGCGGTGTCCGGTGGATCATTGTTCACGCAACAATTCCGCGATGCGGAGCTCGAGAGTGAAGGCGAAAAATTCCTCGCCGGCCATGCCCGCGAGCGCGACATGATGGTGCAGCCTTACGTGCGCTCGGTCGATGGGTACGGCGAACGATCCCTGATCTGGCTCGGCGGACAACTCTCGCACGCGATCCGAAAATCTCCGAGATTCATCGGAAACAACGAACGCGTCAGCCATACTTCGCTGCCGATCGCGCCCGAAGAACGCGCCTTCGCCGAGAAAGTGATCGAAGCGACGCGCGGCGACGACGAGTTGGTCTATGCACGGGTCGATATTGCGCGGGACGAAAATGATCAGCCGATGCTCATGGAAGTGGAGCTGATCGAGCCGTCGTTGTTCTTGAAACAAGAGCCGGGCTCGGCCGATCGTTTGGCGAAGGCGATTATTTCCCGCGTTTGAGCGTTTTTTCGCGTTCGCGGTAACGCTCGAGCAATTCTTTGGGGCTCGGCTTCGAGTACACATTTTTTGTTTCTTTGGCGAGCAGCTCCGCGATCCTCGGCGCAAAGGCTCGCATCTTTGTGGCCGCCAAAGTTTCCACCGCCACCTCGCGAATTTTTGGATATTCTGCGGTGATCATCTCCGCGGCCACTTCGCCCGCGATCTTTCGTGTCGCTTCATCGGCATTTGTCAGAAGCGCACCGGGCGCATAGGTCAGCCAGACACAAACTTCGGCCGCACTATTCGAAAGATCAGGTCCGAGACAGGCCGATTTCCGTGGCTCCAATATTCGGTGGAGCGGCGCGACCAACGACGGTTCCTCGAGGCGCGCGCTGACTTCGGCGGCATATGCGATCACCGCGTCCTCTTTGTCTTTCAGCGCAACTTCGATCACCGGAGCAAAAGTCGCGGCCGAGAAACAAGGAGAGGCATCGAGCGCCGCCTTCTTTTCGTTCAGCGAGCCGGCCGCGAGAATATTTTCCAGCTCGGTTTTCAGCTCGGGACGATCGCGGAGCTCACGGCGATATTTTCCGCGACACGCTTCCTTCAACGCGGCCAAACCGTCGAGCTTGGACGGCCTCCGGAGCGCGGAGACCGCTTGCGGAAGCGAAGTGATCGGCGGAACCGCCGAGAGCGCGAGCAAGGTGAGCGAAGGAATGAACACCAGATCGTCTTACGCGATCAGAACGTCGTGGTCGACGTGCCGACGGTCGAGGTGCTCGAAGTCCCCGTGGCGATCAGGATCAGGCCCGAGTGTTTGATGTTTTTCGCGGCATTCACCTCGAGCGGGATGATGAGTTGGTTGCCGGAGGTCGGAATTTCCAGGCGGGCTTCGACCTCGGGACGTCCCTCTTTTTGCAGGAGCAACGCATAGGAGACCGGATAATTGATCGTCCGGGTGACCACGGCATCACGATTGGCCACGACCCCGCCGACCACAACTTCGCCGACCCAATAGAGCGGAAATTGCCCGTACGCGAGCCAGAGATCGCTGCGATATAGTTTCGGCTCCAGTATCTCCCGGACCACAAAAATACCGGCGACCACCAGCGCCGCATCGATGGCCACGCCGACCCAATAGGGCCACATATTCGCGGGCCGGGTGATGGTCAGCTCGCGCGTATATTCGATCTCTTTTTTGAGCGGAGTATTTCCGAGGTGAATTTGTTCGCCGCCGTCGAGCTCTTTGACCGTGGCTCCGCTCGGGACAGAGTCGATCGACAAAGTATGCGCGGTCTGCTCGATGCGCGTCTCGGTTTCGTCGTAACCTGCGTAGAGCTGAAACAGCATCCCGCAGCCCGGCAAAAAAGAAACGCAGGCGCTCAAAATCAGCAGTCGCAGAGACACGGCGCGAACTTACTCGATCGCGCGCGCCAAGTGTACATAGGCGGGCTCATCCCGTGCACGAAACCACAGAGGGACCTCGAGCGCGCGGTACGCACGAAAACGCGAAGAATGAAGAGCAAACAAGGCGCGCTGGGCTTCATCTTCGCTGCGCTCTTGATTGACGATCAGGAGGAGCGCGTTGGGTCGAAGCAACGAAAGCGCGTGTTCGAACAAGACACCTGGCCGCAAGGCCGAAGCCGGCAAGCCCCACTCCCGAAGGCGCGTCTCGTCGAAAAAGGGATGGAGCCAGATCACCACCTCGTGGCGCTCGAAATATTCGACGATATCCTTCCCGAAATACCGGTGCCCGCTGCCGAGCGCGCTCAGACGTGCCCGCGCGCGGTCTTGGGAGCTCACGCCTGTTTCCAGGTGATCGGTTTCCAAACGATCGGGCTCGAGCTCGACACCGGTCAGCTTTGCTCCCGGAAAAACCGCGACCAACGACGGTGCCGACTCGAAATCTTTGGCGCCGATTTCCAAGACAGTTGGATTTTCCGAAAGACCGGCGAAATATTCCGGCGCCTCCGCGAACAGCTGGTCGAAGAGATCCACCAGAAACAGCGTGCCGAGGTAGATCGATTTTTGTCGCAGTGCCTGGAGGCGATATTTCTCGGTGAGTACTCTCGCGCGCTCGGAAGCCAACATCGAGGCGGCAAAGGCCGACAGTCGCTGAAGATCGAGCGGCGGCTCATTCATAACGTCGAGACCAGATGCTGGCGATCAACAAAAGGGGATCGCGCTCGGACCAGATCGCCATGGCATCTCCGCTCGGATCGATCGACACGTGTGCGTCGAGGCCGATCATCAAGGCGGCGCTCACCTGGAATTCGTCGCTCCATACGCCGCCGAAATATCTCCTCGCACAGACCGATTCATCCGCTTTCTCGAACAAAAGTATCGCGTGTCCGAGTGGATCGACGGCGAGCGAGCTCGGCTGGGCTCCCTCGCTCGCGAGCAATTCAGAAGGTTGAAACAGACCGCCCGCGACGCGCACTGCGGCTTTGAGCTCGGCGCCCTCCTTCCAGGCGACGATCGCATCGCCGCGCGCACCGACCTTGAAAATCAGGCTTTGAGAGTCGATCGCCCCGGCGGGGGCCACAGTAACGATCGTTCCCGGGCGCGCGATCAAACGATCTCCATCCGCGTCTTTCGTCTGATAGAGGAGCTGATCTCGCGAGGCGCGCACGGCGACCACGGCTTCGTGTGTGTCGTCGATGACCATCACACCGCTGCCTGTACTTTCGACCAGGTCGGTTCCGCCGCGGACCCACGCAAGGAGCTCCATCGAGAGCGCAACTTCGCTGACGCCGAGCTCTTCGCCGTCGATCGACGTCGCTTCGACCCACACGTTTTCGCGAGAGCTCGCCATCCAGACGTTCGTACCGGACTCATCCTCGAAAGTGATCCGTGCAGCACCATCGGCATCAATGGCTACCTGAGGGCGCAACGCCCCCTGATAAGTTCCATAAATAGGGAGAGTCAGCGCAAAATCTCCTACGCTCGGTGCGTAAATATTTGCGTAGGTAAAATAATTACCATTGATGAATTGAGTCCACGCCGAGATGGCAAATCCCGCGGGGTCGGCGGCGAGCACCAGCGCTTCGCTCGGGGGGCCCAATAGACCGTCGATTTTCTCGGCAACGGCCCAACGCGTTTCTGGAATCCAACGATTGCCCCAAATATCCGTATTACTGTTGCTGTCGAAATCGACTTGGTACCAAACGGCGACAGCCTCCTTATTCTCGAATAATTCGATGCTCGGTCCGCGCGCAATTTCGGTGTCAGGCAGCTCGACCTTTTCCGCCTCACGCCAGACGCGTGTTTCGATACCCGCGTCCGCACCGGTGTCGGGCGGAGCTGCATCCGGAAAAGTTATCGCGTCCGCTAACGCGGCATCGTTCGTTGCGTCGGAGGGCGCAGCGTCGTTCGGACGTGCGTCGCGAGCCGCGGCGCCGGCGTCGATTCCCCCGTCTCCCGGCGTGAGCGGATCTTCTTCGGAGCAAGCACTCGAGAAGATGACTAAGAGGAGAATCGCCCATCGCATCGTGACGCAGCATAATCTCGCGGCGATCTGCCACGGAAGAGCGGGGGACAAACTCCATCACCGTGAGCGGCGCGCGACTTGCTGAAGACTCGCCTATGTCCGCAACCGTTACTCCTATCCATCCCACCACCACTCCCGAAGCTTTCGACCTCGCGTTAGCGCGCTTGGAAACTGAGGTGAGTATTCCCGTGGTCGCGGGCGACGGACGCCGATGGTGTCAGGACGTGTTGACGGCTCTGCGGGAGGTGGACTCGGCTTGGCAGCATCACGCGCATACGAATCGCCAGACGATGAAACGGACCATGAAGACGGACATCGAGCTCGCCGGTCGCGTGGAGAAGCTCGCCACCCGCGAAACCGAGCTCACGCAACAACTCGATTTGCTGGGCCGTAAAACGCGCGTGCTCGATGAACGTGCGCGAAGCTCCGAGGGCGGCGAGGAGCCGACGAAAGCAGTCGAAGAAGTGCGCACCGAGTGGCTCTCCTGGATAGTGTCCTGCCGTGCGCTCACCAAAGAGATTCAAACCTGGTTTATGGAAGCAAACTATCGCGATGTCGGCGGCGGTGATTGATCGCGCGTCCCGATCGCGGGTGATTGATCGCGAGCGCTTGCCGTGCTCGAACAACGGACATGGCCGCGAAACATACTGTTCTGATCACCGGTGCGTCCGCGGGGCTCGGCGAGAAATTCGCCGAGCTCTTCGCGAAAGACGGGTTCGATCTCGTCTTGGTCGCGCGCGGTGAAGCTCGTCTCAACGAGCTCGCGAGGAGACTTCGCGAAGCCCATAAAATATCAGTCGAAGTCATGCCGGCGGACCTCTCGGATCCGATCGCGCCGCAGTCGCTCTATGACCTGTGCAAGACACGCGGCTTGGTGATCGATCATTTGGTGAACAACGCCGGCTTCGGTTCGCAAGGCACGTTCATCGAGCTCGATATGGTGAATGAAGCGCAGATCGTCGAAGTGAATTGCACCGCGCTGTTGAAGATGACGCATCTTTTCATGAAAGACATGAAGGCGCGCGGTTTCGGCCGGGTGATGAACATTGCTTCCACGGCTGGGTTTCAGCCCGGCCCTTTTATGGCGACTTATTTTGCGACCAAAGCGTTCGTGGAGTCGTTCACCGAGGCGGTCGCGCATGAAATGCTCGGCAGCGGCGTGACGGTGACGGCGCATTGTCCGGGTGCGACCGCGACTGAGTTCGCGATGCGCGCGGGAAATGACAAAACCGTACTATTCAAAAGAAAGAGCGGTATCGCCGAAGCCGGTGAGGTCGCGGCTCATGGATATCGGGCGATGATGCGCGGCGATATTTTAGCGATCCACGGCGCGATGAATAGTTTCGGCGTCACCGTGCTGAGATTTGCTCCGCGGGGTTGGGTGCGCGCCGTCGCCGCGAAATTCAACTCTCCACCGGCCTAGTAATTAATGTTTCGCGATCCATTCGCGGTCGAGCAGCGCGTAGATCGCGGTCCCGCACCAAATATTCTTGATGAATATATTGTCGATGAAATGGGCCTCTTTGCGCATGCCTAATTTTTCGCAGACACGCGAGGAGGGAATATTCAGCGGATCCACGTCCGCAAATATTCGGTGCAGCTTCAATACTTCGAAACCGAAACCCAACATCGCTCGCGCCGCTTCCGTCGCGTAACCTTTGCCGTGATCGGCGGGCCGCACCACGTACCAGATCATCGCTTCTTGAAGCTCGACGTTGCTGAAAGACAGGCCCGCGCGACCGATGAGCCGATCGCTTTTTTCGGCGCGAACGGTGATCGCCAAATCATAGGTGCGCCGCGGATCGCAGGCCGCGGTGACGAGCCCTTCGGCGATGTACTTGCGGCTCTCCTCCAGCGAGCGAACGCCGTGGGTCTGGTAGCGGGCGACCTCCGGATCGGACTCGTATTCGTTCGCAGCCTCTGCATCCTCCAGCCTCATTTCGCGCAGGTAGAGGCGCGACGTGGTCAGCTCCATAAAATCAGCTTGCCTGGTTTTCTCGGCAGGCGTAAGCCGGCGAGTCAGAGTGACCGACGAGTCGGAAGAACTGCTCCAGCTCCAACGCACGCCGGAGACGGACCGCGAGACGGTGATGAAGCTCGAGGACGCCTGCGCGCCCGACGACGACTTCTGGGCGTTCGCCGACACTTGGAAACGTATCGACGCACCGGAGCTGCGGACACGAGGTGAGGTCAAGCTCACCGTCACACAAGCCGTGCCGCAGATCGATCCTCGACTGTTCACGCGCACGCCCCCGCGCCTGAACATTCCTCCGCGCGCGACGAGTGAGCTCGGGCTCTCGGAGCTGACTCCGCTACCGCGCCCGTGGCGTGGAGATATTGCGCTGTGGGCCGCGGTATTTACCTCCGCGGTCCTTTTTTATTTAATTCTGCGGGCGTTCTGAAAGAGATCAGGGGCTGGGGACGAAAATAAAGTCAGCCTGGCCGGGCATCATATCCAAGATCGTATTTGTGGGCCGCAGATTTGGATTTCCCGCTGTGTTGGCCATCGTCGCGGCGTCGATACGAATATCTTCAAAAGTCCGCGGCCAACGTGGATTGAGGTTGCCACGATACGATGCACCCGGGCCCGCGAGGAACACCGCGATCGTATATTGCTGATTCGCGATCACGGGGACCGGGGTAATCGTCGAATAAGCCCAATTATTCGCTGACACGACTGTGGTCTCGGCGAGCAGCGCACCGGTGGTTCGGTTGTAGAGCCGCACTGTTTTGCTGCCGTTGAAATATCCACCAAGCGAAGTGATCTCTCCATTCACCAAGGGTCTGAAATGGAAGCCGGTCGAGGAGTTTACGTTCGCGTTGGTCACCAGCGTTCCGTAGGCGTTCGTCTGCCACGGCGTCTGCGGGTCGCCGACCGGCGGTTGGACGAACCCTTCCGGCAGCGCGCCCTGCGAAATCCATGAGCGAAACACACCTTGTTCGGCCAGCGACATCGCTTCCGTCGGACGCATGCGTGTACCCACCTGCGGGCTCGCACAATTGATCTTCTCGAAGAGGAAGCTCGCGGCGTGTTCGGTCGGACGATCCGAATCCACCAACAACTTACCCGGGACGAGCGTGCTCATCACGTTCACCAAACGCGCCCAACTATCTCCGTCGAGCACCAAGCCGCCGTTGCTGCCGGAGGACGAGTTGTGACAACCGGTGCAACGCGCGTCGAGGATCGGCTGAATTTGCGTCACATAGTCGACGTTTGGAGTTTCGGCGACGCCCGACAAATCATCGCAGGTCAGACCTCCGTTCTGGAGGCCTACGGTCACGTTGCGAATCAATTGTCCGCCGTTTCCCAAATTCGTGGAGAAAGTATTCGGCGTGTAGAGGGCGGAATTCGTGTCGGCCACGAAATCGAAAAAGAAATTGCCGCCCTGATTTTGGCGGATCGGGAAATAGTAATATCCGAAGACGTCCGAAACGATTCGGTGGTTCACGCCTGTCGCCGGATATCCCGAACCGCTCAGATAGTCTCGGCCGCCGGCGACCGCGAACCGGGTGGTCGCCGCGGAACGCGCGATGCCGATGTCGACCTGTGCACCCGCACCACGTGTGGTGAGCACCCGCCCGCGCACGGCGGTGTTGGAGACGTAGAAGGTCAGCGAAACGGAGTGTGCGGAGGCGCCCGCGGGCACCGCGACACCTTGATAAGGCGCGCGGAGACCCAGCGATTCCGCGGCCGAAATCACTAGGCCGGGCTCGGTGAGCTCCACCTGTACGGTGGCGTTGATGACGCCGCCCCAAGCGACCGGAATTCCATTTTGTGCCGCGCCGGTTCCGCCCGGAAAGGTGATCGGCGTCGTTCCATCGAGTCGATAAAGACGCAGGGCCGAGGCCATGTTGAAGTTGGCCGGGTTTACGTTGCGAGCATCCCAAATTCGGCCGCTGAGACTGAGCGTCGTCCCCGCAGCGACGGTGACTGTGGCCTGCGTCGAGTTTTGTAGGCCGCTATTATCCGTGACGGTGAGCGTCACCGTATAAACGCCCGCAGTATTGTAAGTATGAGTTGGATTTTGGACCGACGAGGTCGTCGAGTCGCCGAAATTCCAGCTACGGGAGGCGATCGATCCATCGGGATCGGACGAACGATCGGTGAAAGTGATCAACAGCGGAGGTGCTCCGCGTGCCGGCGTCGGCGACGTGGTGAAGGAAGCGATCGGCGGCGTCCCCGTAGTACGGCGAATGCGCAGCAGATCATAGTTCATGTTCGTGCCTTCGCCGCCGTTCGTCGCGGTCATATAGAGCGCGCCGTCGGGTCCGACCTGCATATCGATCGGGCTCAAATTGGTGGCAAAGGGCTGGTTATTATCGCGTGAGATCGGCGTCAGCGTGTCGAGGTTCGTGCCGGTGAGACGCCAGCGGCGGATGCGGCGCTGCGTATAGTTGCCGACGAGGATCGTCGTGCTGTTGGGATTCGCGGGATCAGCAAACGCTCCACCGTTCATCACGGCGATGCCGACCAGCGAAGGACCGTCGGTGGCCATCACGCGGTGATTTGTGTCGGGTGGGTTGAGAAATCCACCGACGTCGCCGTTGGTATTCCAAGAGCCGTTCGAGCCCATGCGCACGAAAGAGATACGATCAGTGCTGTTTCCGTTCTCGGAAACATACATTGAATTCGGCACCGGGCCGCTCGCGTTGAAGGTGAAGCGGAACGGGTTACGGAAGCCGATCGCCCAAATTCGCGAGCGGATCGAATTCATATTTCCGTCTTGGAATGGGTTCGACGGAAGGCCCTGCCCGTTCGCCTTATTCACGCGCAACATTTTTCCCGCATATCGCCCGAGATCTTGCGCGCCGCTGCGGTCGTTGTCGTCGCCGAGCGAGATATAAATATTATCGGGCTCGTTCGGGTGAAAATGGATATCGCCGGCTTTGTGATAGTTCACGGCGCGCGGAAGTCCGGAGACGAGGACCACTTCGGAGCCGGCCTGCATCGCGGTGAACTGCGCGTTGAGCGTCATCCGCGTCAGGCGCTGATCGTTCGACGTGGTATAAAATAAATAAATATATCGGTTGGTGAGGAAGCTCGGATCCAGCGCCAGACCGAGAAATCCGGCTTCTTGATCGGCGTCGACCGCATTTCGGATATCCGCCACCACCGTCGGTGAGTTGAATCCACCGCCGTTCGGCGTGAACAGCATGATCCGGCCCTGTTTCTCCGCGGTGTACATGCGGCCGGTCGAATCAAATTCGATGGCCGTCATTCCGTTACCGCTGTGAATCGTCTCGACCGCAAAGCTCGGATCGGAGACCGACTGGGCTTGGGCCTTCGATTCAGCGAACACCAGGCTGAAGAGAAGAGGGAGGGCAGCGAACCGTGACGTAGAGCGCATCTGCGTGGGCCCATGTGCAAAAATCGAAGCCATCGAGTTATTTCGCAATGTCGAAGCTCCACGTGGTCTTTCGCCCCGTGAGGCGGTGGACGGAAGCCGGTCACGTGCGCAAAGCTTTCCGCGATGGAAGAGCCCCGAGCCCTGCAGCGAGTCGAGGTGCGCCAAGCGCGCGAACGAGCGATCGCCGCTCTCACGGAAGCGTTCACTCGAGATGATTTGGAGATGGACGAGCTCGAGTCGAGGTTGTCGAAAGCTCATAGTGCGAGCACGCTCGAAGAGCTCGCGGTGCTCGTTTCTGATTTGAAACCAGCCACCGATGCGATAGCCGAGCGAGCACCTGAAAGAACGATCGCGGCGAGCGAAGTCCGCGAATCACAAACGGTCGTCGCCATCATGGGCGGCGCCGAGCAACGAGGAGCATGGACCTGCGCACGCAAACTGCGTGCTGTTGCATTCATGGGAGGCACCGTCCTCGATTTCCGCGAGGCAAGGCTACCGGCAGGTGTCGTAGAGCTCGAAATATTCGCGGTCATGGGTGGAGTCGAGGTTATCGTTCCGCCCGACCTTGCGGTGGAAACGAGCGGCAGCGGCGTTATGGGCGGCTTCGATCATTATTCGAGCTCGCCGGTTTCGGCCTCGCCGGATCGACCTGTCCTTCGGATCAGTGGGCTCGCTTTGATGGGCGGTGTGGAGATCGAATCGCGGCTCCCGGGAGAGAGCGGACGCGAGGCCCGGCGGCGGGAAAAAGAGCAGCGCCGCGCATTGAAGAGCGGGAGCTAGAGATCGGGGACAACAGCTCGTCGGCGGCGATTGATTTATGCGGCGGACACGACTCGTAGTTCTTCACCCAGCCAGCCTTGCTAAAAGCATCGAGCGAGAAATCTTTCTCCACAGCAATGAGCTCGATTCGGAATTCTTCACCACGCGCGGAGGGTCGCCACACTTTATCGCCCGGTGTTCTGTTATGAAGCAATTTACCGGTGACTCAGACTGATCCGCGACGCGGGTGACACACGCTGCAGAGCAGTCCGGAGACGTTTGCGGAGGCGTGGATGTTCCGTCACCCAGGTTGCAACGACGCCGTCCACTCGCGGCAGGAGGATCGCGGTGCCACCTGATCTTACGGCCATCCAGCTCGCACTGAGCTTTCTCTCGAGATTCACGTGCGGCGAGATAGTATGAGTACGAGTACGAGTACGAGTATGAGTATCAGTATGACTCTTCCCATTGTTCCCTCGCGGACGGCGGAAGGTCCGAAATTCGAGATAAATTGTGGACATGAGATAATGGTAGCTCGATGAAGCGGGATCAGGCTCTCCACGGACTGTCGTCCGATCATCATTCCGGGCTGTTGCTCGCACGAACGATCCGGAGAGCCCTTGAACGCGGAGGAGCGCGCTGCGAGCAAGCGATCGCTGCCGTCCGCACCTACGAACGCTCCCTCCAGCGTCACTTCGAGACGGAAGAGACGGCTCTGCTCCCGGCACTCGATCGCTGCGGCGAGGCCGAGATCGTCCAGCGCCTGCGTGCTGAGCATGCCCTGTTACGTGAGCTTCAGTCCGCGATCCTCGAGACGTCGAGCCTGAATGCCCTGGCCAGCTTCGGCGAGCTGCTCGAGGCGCATATCCGCTTCGAAGAGCGGACGGTGTTTCAGGTCGCGCAAGCCAAGCTTTCGCGCGCGGAGCTCGACGAGATTGCGGCGCGTGCACCGGCTCCTTCAGCGTGATTCAGTGAAGAACGCTCGCTCCTGTCGATTGATCATCGTTCGCCCATTCCAGCGCTGTGCCTGCGCGCGGCAACTCGAACCAGAACGTGCTTCCGCTGCCGACCGCGGAGCTGACTCCAACTCGCCCGTGGTGGCCCTCTGCTAATTTCTTGACGGTCGCCAGGCCAAGACCCAAGCCGTCACGGCCGCCGTGCGCGCGAAAGTACGGCTCGAACAACTGCGGCAGGCTCTCCTCGGAGATCCCGGCGCCCGTGTCGATCACGTCCGTCCGCACCATCGAGCCTCGCTCGACGACGCGGACGGTGATCTGTCGCGTCTCGCGATTGCCCATGTATTTGATCGCGTTGCGCATCAAGTTGCTCACGAGGCTCAGGTAGACGCCGGGCGCGCAGGCGACGAGCACGGGAGGAATCGGATCGAAGCGCATCTCGATTCGAGCTTGTTCTGCCTGTTGGGTCATCGGCGTCATGAGATCCTTGATCACTTCGCGTACGTCGGTGCGGGCGCCGGGATCGGCGTTCCCACCGGCGCGCGCAAAATTTAGGAGGTCGGTGATGATCGCGTCCGCTCGCGAGATGCTGCGTATGATTCGGTTGACGAGCTTCTCCAGGTTTTCGTCTTGGTTATCTTCGGTGATCACCGCGCACGCCATGCGCGCAGTCGACAGCGGATTTCGCAGATCGTGCGCAACGCGACCGGCGAATTGTTCGAGCTCGACGGCCCGCGCTTCGGAAAGCGCAGCGTGCGCTCGCAGGGCGGCTCGGCGGTTCCTGCCCTGAAGATAAAGGAGCACGCCGCCGGTCACGCCCAGCGCGACACAAAAGGCAGTGAGGCTTCTTCCAAGCCAAAGTGTTCGCCGCCGGATCTGCCTGATATGCGATGCAAGCGAACGGGCGTTTTGTGCGTTGAAGTCGATTGTCGTGATCGCTGCGTCGTTCAGGCGGGCGGCTGCGGGGACCAACTTCAGGGAGAAGGTGTCTCTCGCCTCTCGCCCTCTTCCGGCGACCTCGAGCTCGCGTGTCTGGGTAAAGGCGTCATCGAAGAGCGCCCATGCATTCTCGAGCTCGTGGTAGTAGCCCAGCTCGCCGGGGAAGCTCGCCAGGCGTAGATATCCGTCGACCTCGCCCTTCAATCTGGTGAATGAAGAGTCGACGGCGGACGTGGAACCGTTCGCGTGCAAATAGCGCGAGACCGCGAGCTCGACCTGGAGCGTCGATCCCCGGGCCGACGCGAGGATCTCGATGCTCGGCATCGCGTTCGAGACGATCTGCTCAGCGTTCGCGTCCAGCTCGCTCGATGTCCATTCGATGAGCCACGTCGACGCGAGGAAGCTTCCGATTACCGCGGTGAACACGACGACCAGCAACCGCCCCTGCTTGTCGTGCACCCGCGATGCGGTCTGCGACATGGTTGGTTTTCGTCCGCTGGGTCCATCGGGTCAAGGCAACGCCGCGCTTGATGGTTTTGTGGTTTTCTGTTTCCAGGCGATCGAGGCTCGCCCCACAAATACGAAAGCCCGCGAACCTTTCGAGTCCGCGGGCTTTGTGAGGTGTCGGGGTTAGTGGATTCGAACCACCGACCTCTTGGTCCCGAACCAAGCGCTCTAACCAGGCTGAGCTAAACCCCGAAAATTTTCTACCGCGCGATCGCTTTCGTTCCGGCGTTCCGAATCGTAGCTATCGCTTCCCGGTAGTCTCCTTTGCCGAAGACTGCCGAGCCCGCCACCAAGACGCGGGCACCAGCGGCGACCACGTCAGAAGCGGTGTTGGCGTTTATGCCGCCGTCGACCTCGATGTCAACGTTTGTGAGGCCCCGGTCGGCGAGTTTTCGACTGAGGCGCTGAATCTTCTCCACCGCTGAGGGGATGAACGACTGGCCGCCGAAGCCCGGATTAACGCTCATGACCAGGATCAGGTCGAGATCGCTCAAGACGTAGTCGAGGACGGTCTCCGGCGTGTGCGGATTCAGCGAGACGCCTGCCTTTTTTCCGAGCCCGCGGATCTGCTGAATCACGCGGTGCAAATGGAGACACGCCTCCGCGTGCACGGTGATCACGTCGGCGCCCGCTTCAGCGAACTCCGCGACGTACTTCTCGGGCTCGACGATCATCAGGTGGACATCGAGGATCTTCTTCGTCGCCGGACGGAGCGCTCGCACCACCACTGGCCCAATGGTCAGGTTGGGTACGAAGCGGCCGTCCATCACGTCGACGTGGATCCAATCCGCGCCGGCCTGATCGACCGCCTGCACTTCTTCGCGAAGTTTTCCGAAATCTGCCGAGAGGATCGACGGTGCTATCCGCAGCGTGCTCACGCGCGGCCAGCCGTACCATTACCGGCGCCGCTTGTGCTGCTCTTTGTTCGCGGCGGCGGCGTCCGTTTCGAATCCGGCTTCGTGCCGAGCTGATCCTCGACGACACGTTCTGCTTGCTCGAGCAACGCGCTCAACGCTTGGATCATCATCTTCGATTTTTCGCCGTCGAAGGCTTCGAATCCGCGCGCGATCTTCCGCAACACCGCAGCTCGCGCCATCTCGAGGCGCGCCAATTTTTGCCGGCCCGTCGCTGTCAGCGAAACTCCGGCGGACGAAACTTTCACCAACGCGAGACGCTGCAAGCGGAGCGCGGTCGAACGCAGCTGCGCGGTCGACACGCCGAGACGCGCGGCGAGCTCGGTGATCGGTGTTTCTTGTTGCATCGGTTCGAGCTCGAGCAAGAGGTCTTCGAGATCGAGCGGCCATCGGGCCATCACTCGATTCGAGCGGACCTCGGGTGAGCTTCGCAGCGCGCGCCCGATAACGTCGAGCGCAGCACGCCCCAGCGCGAGAATATCCGCAGCTTGCGCCGCTGATCCTGTACCGCTTGGATTACGCTCTGACGGTTCCCGTATGGGCTCCATTTACGCTGGGCACTCTTTCTGTCCGGTCATCCCGGAGCAAGCTCGCCGCGATCTTATCGACATCTGACGGATGATCCGCGGACCTACATTTCTCTGCGCAATTCTACGAGCTCGCGGGGGATCTTCTTCCTTTTCGACAGGTGATTCGAGAACAGGGCCGCCAAGTACCGTTGAGTCGTGGCATGGAAGCCACATGAGCGGAGCTCGCGACATCGCGCTCGAAGTGTTGCGTCGCGTTTTTACACAAGGCGCGTTTGCTTCGGCGGCCCTACGTGCGGCGTTCGATCGCGCACCGAACATGAAGGCGAACGATCGCGCGCTCGCCACCGAGATCATCTACGGAGTGTTGCGAAGGCGCACGGCGCTCGATCGCGCGCTCTCGCGCACCGGCAAACGACTCAAAGATTTGGATCCGCGCATTCACGATGTGCTGCGCATCGGCGCGTATCAGATCATGTTCCTCGATCGCGTTCCCGCACACGCAGCGGTCAGCGAAGCGGTGGATCAAGCGAAGGTGCGTGCAGGCGATCGCGGTGGCGGGCAAGTGAACGCCATCTTGCGAAAGCTCTCCGACACGGCGCCCGAAGAACGCCTGGCCGCGCCGCCGGATCCGAAAAAAGAGCCTGCACGGCACGTCGCTGAAGTGGGTGGCGTGCCGATCGCTTTGGCGGAGGTCTTGCTCGCGGATCTCGGCTTCGAACGTGCGCTGGCGTTTTTGCGGGCGAGCTTGGAGATCGCGCCTTTGACCTTGCGCGCGAATCGACTGCGCAACACGCGTGAAGAGCTCGCCGCGGAAGTGAACGGTACTTTAGGACAGGTACCGTGGTCGGTGCATCTTCCTTCTCGTGCGGGAACCTTGCCTGCTGATCTTTTGGCCGTCGTCGAAGGACGTGCGACCCCTCAGGATGAAGCTTCGATGCGCGTCATCGAATTGCTCGATCCGCAACCGGGCCAACGTGTGCTCGATGTTTGTGCTGCGCCCGGCGGAAAGACGACGCACGCCGCGGAAGCGATGCGCGATGACGGACATATCGTGGCGCACGACCGTTTGCCGGATCGACTCGCGCGCGTCGCCGAACAAGCGAAGCGGCTCGGCTTGAAGTCGATCGAGACGGTGAAGATCTTGCCGGCCGTCGACGAAGGATTGTTCGATCGCGTGTTGGTCGATGCGCCATGTTCCGGGCTCGGAACGATGCGACGTCATCCGGAGCTCCGCTGGCGATTTGCGAAAGAACAGATCGCCGAGCTCGCGAAGATTCAAAGCGCTGTCCTCAAGGACGGTGCGCGGCGAGTGAAGCCGGGCGGCGTGTTGGTCTACTCGGTGTGCACGGTGACGGTGGCCGAAGGTGAGGCGCATCTCGCGGAGCTCGAAGGCTTCGAAATCGCGGAAACGATTCGCACCAGTCCCGAACAAGAAGGCGCGCCCGACGGGTTCTACGCAGCAAAATTGATCCGAAAATTGGCGTAACGCTCCCGGTGGTGGGAGAGTGTGCGCCATGCGTGGATCTGCCGCATTTTTGGCCCTTTTTATAACCTATGGATGTGGTGCTCCCGAGTCTGTGCTCGAGGACGCGCCGTGCACCGGGCTCTCGGTGCGGGTGTTGGATCGGGCGATCGCACCGCCTGCGAACGTCGCGGCCTTAGTGCGCGTCGGCGAGTGCGACGGCGCTCCGATCGGACGGAGGCTCGGCGAGAACGAGCTGGTGATCGCGGAAGACGACGTCGTCTTGTCGCCGTACGAAGCTGATCGAAAGATCATTCCTGCGGAACGTTCGCAGGCGCAGCGTACTTTGGTGTTGCTCGACATGTCGGGATCGATCGTTCGCGCGAATCTGCGCGAGCCGATGATCGCCGGCGCGCGCGAGCTGGTTCATGCGCTCGACGGAGAACATGCGATCGCCATCTTTGGTTTCGATGGACGGCCCGACCTGGTGCCGATCCAATCGTTCACCACGGATCGCCTGGCGCTCGATGAAGCTTTGACGCGGACGGCGGAGGCGATGTTGATCGACGACTCGACGAACTTGAACGGCGCGATGGTCAACGCGTTGCAAGTGCTCGATCGTTTCGTGGAAGCCGAAGAGATCCAGGGACAGCAGGTGGCGCATGGATCGTTGGTGGTGTTCACCGACGGCCGCGATCTCGCTCGTCGCGTGTCTACGGCCGATGTCGATGACGCGCTGGATGCGACTGCGCATTCGACGTTTGCGATCGGTGTCGGCGCGGACGTGGATGCGAACGAGCTGGCGAATCTCGGGCGCACGAAGTCTTCCCTGGCCAATGGACCAGGGGAGATCGTCTCGGCCTTCATCGAGGTTGCCGCAGAGCTCTCGGCACGGGCGGCTTCGGACTATGTGGTGAGTTATTGTTCGCCGGCTCGCGCTGGAGCTCGTGTGTTGTCGATTTCCGCGCACGATGGTGAGCGATACGGGACCGCGACTTTCGTGTTCAACGCCGAAGGTTTTGGGGCCGGATGTTCGCCGTCGCTGACGCCTTTGCGATAGCTTCAGGAGTCCCGGTCGGGCTCTCAGGTCCACATTTCTTCGTAGACTCGGTAGTGGCCGCCGTTCATCCCGAGCCGGCGATAGGTCTCTTGGGCGCGCTGATTGCGCTCGTCGACGTAGAGCCGGATCCCGCCTGCTCCCGCAACTTTTGCTTCTTCGACGGCGGCTCGGTAGAGGCTGCGAAACGCGCCTTTTCTTCGCGCTTTCGGCCACACGTAAACGGACTGGATCCACCACACCATACAGTTTCGCCAGTCGCTCCATTCGTAGGTGATCATCAGTTGCGCGACGATTTCTCCGCTGTCCTCGAGGACACGGTAGAAGCCGGGCACGCGGCCTTCGAGCACTGCGCGCACGCCGTTTTCGAGCTTGGTTTTGTCGAGCTCCAGGTCTTCGGTCTCGCGCGCCATGGCGCGGTTGGCTTCCACGATGAGGTCCAGATCGGCGACGGTCGCGGGACGGATCATCCCTGGCCTGTACTATAGATCAGTGCCGCACGACGAGACGAAAGCGTCGCAGGTTCCGTCCATCATCTTCGGCGCGACGCAGCCGTCGAACGCGAGCAACGAGGGTCCGCAGTAGGAACGCACGCAGGCCGGAGTGTCCGGTTGTCCTTGGCAGCTCTCGAGACATTCGAGGGTGGCGCCGACGATCGCCGGACAGTCGTCGAGCACGCACTGGATCATTCCCGGGATCACGCACCCGGTGCAGCCGTCGCCGGATTGATTCGCGCACTGGAGCGCGCACCCGGCCATCGGCGTGAGGCCGCCGATGCAGCTGTCGTAACACGTTTGGAAAGTGGTGCAGGTCGAGCCCGGCTCGGGCAGTGCGGTGTACGGTTCCACGAACGACAGGTAGCCGAGACACATCTCATCGAGCGTGCCTTCTCCCCAAGTGACGACGCGCGGAGCGATCTGTACGCCGTTGACGATCGCCTGATTCGCCGCGGAATTGTCGTACCAACAATCGAGGCGCACCGATTCACCGGGCGCGATGGTCACCGTCTCGCCGTTCGCGAAGCGATACGCTTGCTGCCAATTGAAGTCCCATTTGGGAATGTCGAGGATACACTCTTCACTGGTCGATCGGACCGCCGTCAGTGAAATGCGCGTACCGAGCATGTGCATATGACCGACGGACGCCGCGGCGATCCACGGTTGTGTCGAGTTGTTCTTGAAGGTGCGCGACACGTGAACGTTCGGCTCGCCGGCGGGCACGCTCATCGCCAGGTGCGGGAAGGCGCGGGTGTTGACCAAGAATGAGGGCTGCGTTTCGCGGAACCACATTTCCAGCTGTGTTTTTTCGGGCACCGGGGCCGCGGACAAAGTGTTGTAGTGCATCTGCATCACCAAACGCGCGCCTGCGGGAACGCGGATCGCGGCATCACCTTCGATTTTCGAGGGCACCGACCCCGGCACCCATCCCGCGATGTTCTGCGCCGAGCCCGCGCCCGGTCCGCCGAAACATGTGTAGCCCTCGCCTTCTTCGGAGAGATCGAGCGCGTCGAGCTGAGCGACGAACTGCGGCATCACCAAATAGATGATCACGTGATGCACCAGCTCCGGATGTTCCGGCTTCACTTGAGTGCCGATGAGATAACGCTCTTGGGTGAACCCGTGGGCCAGTGGGAAACAACGATAGTCATCGGGTCGCTCGCTGTTCGGCAGATATGCAGTTTCCGGCGATAAGACCAAATCGGGCGTACCGGTGATGGTCGGTTGCGGGCGTTCGACCGCTCGATAATCCGCGACGTCACCTTCGGGCATGCCGCCTTGAACCCAGGTCCGCAGGGTTTCGATCTGCGTGTCGCTCAATCGACGTTCATCTTCATAGCTGCGGCAATCGGCGCTCGGCATCCACGGCGGCATCTTTCCGGAAGTCACCGCGGCGAGCGCGATCGGTCCATAGAGCTTCGCGGACTCGTAACTGTCCAAAGGATAGGGACCAATGCCGCCGGTGGTGTGGCAAGAAGTACAGGCTGCTTCGTACAGCGCGCGCACGTCTTTCTGATACGTCGCCGCCGACACCGGAACGTCCGGTTCTTTGTTCGAGGAACAGGAGGCGACCAAGATGAACAGCGCGAAATGAGCCAAAATGCGCATCGTAACCTCTTCAACCCGAGAGCCGCGGCGAAGTTGCGGACGGTTGTCCGCACTCCGCTTTTTGTTTGGCGCCGGGTTCGGTGACATCATGCGAACGTGCTCGTGTGGGTTGCAATCACTCTCGCTGCGGTTCTCGTTTTGTTGTTCGCAGAGCTCCGGCACAACACGACGCTCCGCTGGATCGCAAAACCGATCGCGGCGATCGCTTTCGTAGGCGCGGGATTGGCGAATAACGCGGAACAATCCGCGTATGGCCGCGCAGTGCTTGCGGCTCTGGTGTTGTCGCTGCTCGGCGACGTGTTGTTGATCCCGAAAAATAGGACCGCTTTCAAAGGCGGCATCCTCGCTTTTCTGCTCGCGCACGTGGCTTATGTCGTGGCTTTTTTCGCGCATGGGACGTCGCTGTCCATCGCGGCTCTCCCTCTCATCGTGCTCATTCCAGCAGCAGTGTTGGTGCTGAAAAAGCTCTATACCAAGGTGCCGGAGAGTCTGCGGATACCTGTACTTTCGTACATCGTGGTGATCAGCACCATGGTGGCGTTCGCGGTCGGCACGCAGAATCCGACGATCATCGCCGGCGCGATCATCTTCTATTGTTCTGATCTCTGCGTCGCACGCGAACGATTTTTGGCGCCGGGTTTCGTCAACAAGCTGTTTGGATTGCCGCTCTACTTCGGCGCGCAGCTCATTTTTGCGGCAACGATCGGAAGTGCTCCCTGACGGCGTCGACGAACGCCGCCGGTTGCTCGAACAACAGATAGTGCGAGCTGTGTGGTAAAGACACGCCGCGGGCATTGGGGATGAGTTGCGCGAGCTCGCGGCTGGTCTCGGCGAAACCGTCGTCTTTGGCGCCCCAAATCACCGTCGAGGGCGCGGTGATCTCTTTGAGCCGACCTGTCAAAGAGGACAGGGATTCGATCGCCGGGTGCAACAAGGCGATCGCGCGCGGATGTATTTGGCGATGGCCCGCGCGGACGATCTCGGTGAACAGAACGCGCGTCGTTTCTTCGGAGTAGATCGCTCGCCCCATCCGTGCGGCGAGATCGCGGCCGAGCGCCGTACGCAGCGGGCCGAGGAAGCGCGACTTCAGGGTCGGTACCGGAACGGGACCCATCCTCGCGGCGTGTGCGGTCGTCCCGGCGAGGATCAACGATTCCACCCGAGAGGGGTGCGCCAATGCGAAACGGAGCGCGATCATCCCGCCCATGGAGTGACCGAGCAGATGAGCTCGCGAAATGCGTTTTTCCTCGAGAAAATGAGCGAGATCCGCGGTCAACACGTCGAGGTCGAGCGGCCCGTGCGCGGCCTTGTTGCGCGCCTCACCGTGGCCTCGGTGGTCATAAGAAAAGGTGTCGGCCAGAGACGACAACGCGGGCTCGACCCGCGTGAAGTCCCGCCGCGAGCCCATGTAGCCGTGGAGCAAGATCAGAGCACCCATCGTTCGCCTTCTGCGCGGTCACGCTATCATGGAGTCGGATGCGGCTCTCGGCGATCCTGTTGTTCGCGGCGGCGTTGGTGTCGTGCGTCGACTCCCAAAACGTCGCGCTGCCCGAGCTCGGTGAGGACGCGACTTCCGCGATCGTGATCATCGAGTACGAAACCAAGACACACGCCTACGCGCTCGACATCCAAGACGGCGCCTTGCAAATGCCCTATTCCGCACACGAGCCCGCGCCGAACATCTTGATGTTGCTCTACGATCGATCGCTGGTTTCGATGTTTCTCCAGCCGGGCTTGTTGCCTGCAGCGAGCTCTCCGCCGGACGCGAATGATCGCCCGCCGCCGATTCCCATCCGCGCGATCTACGGCGAAGCGAGCGCTTCCTTCGCCGCGCTCAGCGAGGAAGCGGCGCTCGCCTCGACTGCGTATCAACGGACGCGGATCAAAGTGATCTCGCCGCGCGAGTGTCTCGCCTCGTTCGGATGTTATTCGGATCAGGCCGAGCCTTATTGTGTACGGCCCTGTCCCGCGCAGCAGGAAGCGCCGGCAGCGATACGCCCGGTGCCTCCAGAGCTCGACTGTCTATTCGGCGTGCGGAACGCGTTTGTGGATGACGACGCACGTATCAAGAAGATCGCGCCTGCGCTGGCTTCGATGAAGACGTGTGAGCCCGGACCGGTGCCGCACTGTCCTTCGGATCAGTTGTGGCACATGGGCCTCGAGACTTGTGAAGCGGTTACGACTTCCTGTCCTTTGGGACAGTACCCGGACGGGCTACCGCCTGACGCGATCCGGGTGAATGCCGGTGAGAGTTTGTCGCTGGCGATCGCCGCCGCACCGCCGGGCGCGACGATCGCCTTGACCGCTTCCGAATATCCGGAGTCGCTGTCCATCGACAAAGATCTGATCCTGCGTGGAGCGTGCGGAGAGACGCGACTGGGCACGATCGAGATCTTCGCAGGAAACGTCGAGCTTCGCGAGCTCACCGTCGGGACCAGAGTGCAGGTGATGGCGGGTGCCGGGCTTCATTTGGAGAAGGTGATCGTCGCCGACGGTGAGGGTGTCGGCCTGTCGCTCGCGGGCAGTGCGACGATCGCGCATTCGCGGATCGGCGCGCGCTCGGTCTCCATCTTCGGCGATGCGCAGATGCGATCCTTGGTGGTGCGAAATTCGATGATCGCGGGCGATCGCGGCTTCGGCACGCAACTGATGGGCGGACACACCACGATCCGCGACTCTGCATTCATCGGCCGATTGGACAACGGAGCGATCAGTGCGTTCGGCGGAGACGTCGACATCAGCCGCACGATCGTCGAGCTGAGCTCTTACGCCGCGATTCAGGCCTCGGAGGGCTCGGTCATCAACGTCGACCACTCTTTGGTGCGCAACATTCAGCGGACCGCGCTCTTCGCTATCAAGGACGGCGCGATCTACGCGCGAACCTCGGTATTTCAGGGCGTAGATGGGCCCGCCATGGTCGCCGACGAGCGAGGACACATCGACGGCCGTGACCTCTGGTTTCAAACGTTGACCAGCGGAGGAGCCTCCAATGACGGCGCGGTCGGCCGTTTTTATCACGGCGCTTCGGTGCGGCTCGAACGGGTCGTTGCCACCGATTCGGCGCTCGAGGGGTTGATGTTCTCGCGTCGCTCGAGCGGCGAGCTCATCGATGTCAGTCTACTCCGGACCGGAGATGAGGATCATGACGTGCTCGTCGTCCGCGAAGAGGCACAGGTCGTTGCGGCTCGCATCTACATTGCGGGCGCGCGCGGCCGGGGCGTGTACGTGAAGGGCAATGATCTTCCGATCAGTACGCAGCTCGACCTGACACACGCCACCTTGGTCGAAGGTGAACGCGGCGGGATCGAAGTGGTCGATCGTGGGAGCGCAAACCTCGACTACGTGACCATCGGCGAGAGCACCGGGTTCGGATTGAGCGCGTATCAGCCGGGCGCAGAGATCACCGCACTCAATCTGTGGGTTCGCGGTTTGAAGGGGCTGGAGCTCGAAGAGTGCAAATGGAACTGCGCGGGCGTCGGCGTTCACTCGGGAAACGACGGACGAATCGAGGTCGACGGGTTCGTCATCGAGACTGTCGCCCGCGGCGCACGAGTCGCTGCGAGCGGAGCCCTCGATCTGCTGCGCGGCCGCTTCGCGCAATCGCCGCACGCCGTGCTCGCGGACGATGATTCGTACGATCTGCGGCGTTTGTTCATCAGCGTCGACACGCGCGACATCGAGGAGCCGATCGAGGCCAACGAGTGAAGCGATCGGTGATCGCCGCGAGCATGTTTTGTTTCGCGTGTGTCGGAAACCAAAGCTCGGAGCTCCCTGACTTTGGTGATGCAAAGAGTATGATCCTCGTCGCCGGGGCGCCGGGCGGACCGTTGTCGGTGCTCGCTTTCGACACCAGCGAGCGCGTGGCGTTCAACGTCGCCGAAGACGAGCTCGATCTGTTGATCCTCTATTATCCGCGTCCCTTGGCGGAGATGGCGCTCGTCGCCGGGGCGATCTCACAGGAAGAACAACTTCATCAGCGTCCGCTCCCGAAACCGGTGCGTGCAGCGAGCGGTGTGCTCGGTGCGAAAGTGGAGATGATCGAGGTCGAGGATGCGCGCGCCACCGAGCTGTTCTTGCGGGCACGGATCATCGAACCTTTGCCGGAGACGTGTGCGCTCGCGGGCGGGTGTTATACAACCGACGAAGACCAGCTCTGCGTCATCCCCTGCGATCAGGACGCGCCTGTGGTGGAGCGCCCGCACCCGCTGCTGACACTTCCTTCGGCAACCTGTCCTTGGGTACAGGTAGCGTTTCCCGACGGAGACTACATTCCGGAGGAGCTCAAGGGCATCACCGGTTGTGAGCCTTTGCCGAAAGCGACCTGTACTAAAGACCAGATCGCGCTTCCGGGCCGCGGGTCCTGTGTCGCCGCCTCGGGGGCATGCCTCGATATTTTTGCGAGCGAGCTGCCGCTGGAAGGCGTGGTTTTCGTCGATCTGAACGCGGTCGAGCCGTACGCGGGAACGCGCGAAGCTCCGTTTCCGACGATCGGCCGCGCGTTGCTGGAGAGCACGCGAGGCTCGACGATCGCGCTCGCCGCCGGCACCTATGAGGAACCGCTGCGCGTCACCGGAGAATTTACGATCCGCGGTGCCTGTGCGGACACCGTGCTCAGCGGCGCGATCGAAGTGGCCAGCGCGACCGTCGCTTTTCGTAATATGACGCTCGCTTCGCAGGTCGTCGTGGATGGAGGCTCGACGCTCGATCTCGCGGAGCTGGTGGTCACGACGACGTTGAGCGTCGGGCAATACGCGTTCACCAGCTATGGGCGGCTTCGCGTCGCAGAGACACTCTTTCGTGATCCGCGCGGGCGCTTGTTCGCCATCGTCGCGGGAAGCGCTGTCCTCCGCAACTTCGAGGTGCGGAACGGGCGCGAGGCTTTTGTCGTCAGCTCGGGTGGCTCGTTGACCGTTTACGACGGCACCATCGGCAACGGCTCCTCGCTGGAGAACGCCATGTACCTCAACGGGACGGTACACACAGATCTGGCTCGCCTATTGATCGAAGGAAACGGTGTGAGCGCCGGCGGACACGCGATCATCAACGCCAAACACCTTCGCATCCGCGCCGACAGCACACGTTTGCGCATCGCCATGCAGGCCACCGGCTCCGCTGTTTTGTCGATCGCCGACTCGTTGATCGGGCCCATGGCCGGTCAAGCAGTGGTCGCCACGGAACAAACCCATCTGTCGTTGAAAGACTCGATCGTCGCCGGCATCGCGCTCGATGTTCCCGGCGGATACGCGCACGCCTTGGTCACCACCGGGAGCCCGACTTTGTTCGTCGCGCGCACTGCTTTTCTGAGCATGGAGGACAACGCGGTCGAAATCGACACCACGCGTTCTGCGCACTTCGAAGACGTGGTGATCGGCGGTATGGGCGACAAAGAAGCAGCGGCGTTGATCGTGCGCGGCGCTTCCACGATCACCATCGATCGTATGATCATCGTCGAGTCCCTTGGACACGCAATCCGCGTCAAAGGAGAGCTCAGCGGACCGAGCTTCACCGCCAACGACCTAACCATTAGGACAGCGGTCGGCGGAGCCATGGAGCTGGCGCGCGGCGCGAACGTCGTCGCCTCCCGGATGCGCATGGAACAAAGCGGCGCCTTTGGAATTTTTGCCTACGAAAACGTGCGCGCCACCTTTCGCGATCTTTCCGTGTTCGACGTCCGTGCCGGCAGCGGCCCGAGCTGCGAGCTGGGCTGTCCAGGCTCCGGCATTCACGCGTCGATCGACACCGCGCTCACGGTAGAACGTTTCGAGCTCTTGAGCTGCAACATCGCCGGAGCGCGGGTCAGCTCCAACGGTCTCCTTCAGCTGCGAAACGGGCGGATCGAAGGTTCATTCCAAGCGCTGGCGCTCGACTCGCGCGAAACGGACATACGCGCGCTTTTGTCCGGCGTGGTTTTTCGGAACAACTCGGAGATTTTGGCGCTTCCCTGATCTTCGGATCAACGAGCCTTCAGCACCGACCAGATCGGCGTGCCATCGACGATTTTTTCGAGCAACACCGGGCGCGCACGCCAGCGGCGCAGATCGTCGCCGTAACGTTGGAAGCGGCGCTCGTGCGACATGACCAAGAGATCAGCTTGGGCCTCGTTGTTCACGACTTGAATGTCCTCGCGCAGATCTTTGCCGCGTTTGTACCAAGCGTAGGTGCGCACGTACTCCCAGTTGTTCGGCAGGAAGTGGACGCGTGCGTTTTGTGGTGCGTTGGTGTTGAGCCACTCCACCAAATCGCGGAAGGCGACGTCGTAATATTGGCGCTCGAAGCCGACCGCGGTCGCACCGCGCAAGCCGCCGAAGAGCGCGTTGTATTGGGAGAGCGCATATTCGCCGAAGCGGACTTGGAGCGCGAACGAAGAGATCGCCGCAGCGGAGATGGCGCCGGCCGCCAGCGCACGGGAGCTCGCCCGCTCGTAGAGACGCAGCGCTCCGTAACCTGCGAGCAAACACCAAAACGGGAAGAACGGCGTGAAGAGCTTTTCGCCGCCGTACTTCGGACCGCCGGAGAACGCGACGATGGCGATGCCGATCAGCGCGTGTACAGCGAGGGTGATCAAGAGATCACCTTCGCGGCGTTGATCGTCGTCCGGTCCTTCGGTGAAACGCAGGCGCGCACGGATCAGCGTGATGCCGAGGACGATTCCCGTGATCGCGAGCAGCGAGACGGCGAGCGGCGTGGTGCTTGCGGCCATGGTGAACGGCGCGTGCCAGGGCGCGTTCGGATCTTTGGAGTATACTGTACCAAAGTACAGGAAATAGATTCCGTAGTGATTGAGATGGAAGGCGACGTACTGCTGCACCCTCGCCACCACGTCTCCCCAAAGCCATGGCCAAGAGAGCAGGAAGACGAGCGGGCCCACGAAGATCATCGACAACAACGCGAGCGGCACGCTGAACACTTCGCGTTTTCTTCGCGTGAGCAGGATGAACACCACATAACCGATGATCACGAAGGGACTGTTCAGCTTGGTCGCCGAGGCGAGCCCGAACACCGGGCCGGCCAAAATTGCGGCGTTGCGCGAGCGCTCCGCGAAGAGCGCAACAGAGGCAGCGGCGAGATACATCGCGGCCACCGGGACGTCGAGCGTCGCGGCGTGCGAGTGAAAGAAAAATCGCGGCAAAAGCAGAAGAAAAAGCACACCGACTGTCCCTGCGAACAGTCCGCGGCGGCGGCCGAGATGCCGCAAAGCGAGCGCCATCATCAACGCAGCGCAGAGCGTGGAAAACAAAACGGTCCCCGCGCGTGCGCCATCGCTGGGACCGAAAAGCCCGCCGAAGACGTCGTGCGACAAGCCGTAGACGTACTTCGCGACCGGCGGATGTTCGTGGTTGATGTCGAACGCTTTGTCGATCGACTCGCGCGACCAAGCGCCCTCCTCGAAGGTGAACGCGCGCTTCACCCAGCCGAAGTAGGAGATGCCGGCGGGGATGTAATAGTCGTCGTCGTCGGTGAGCCCGAACGTTTCCAGGAACGAGAGCTGCACCACGAAGTAGATCGCCACCACGGCGAAGGCGATCCAACGCGCCCTTTTTTCGACCAGCGCGTTCACTTCGCGTCCTCGGCGAGCTCGAGCAGCTCCGCGTTCAAACAATAGTGGCGGCGTCCGTCGTGCGGCGTGGTGGTCTTGAGCTCGACCGGTGCGTTCGGCGCGATGTTCACCCGCGTGCTCACGAAGCCGACGCGATTCGGCACCAAGATCGATCCTTTGTTGGCGCCGTTTTGCAGGATCTCCGTACGCACCGCAGCACCGTCACTGGTCGTTTTGACAGCATCGTCGTTGAAGCCACCTGAAACTTCGAGCACCAAACGGCGACCCGCGGGCGGCGGCGTTTGTGCCGGAATCTCGAAGACGATCGCACCGCTGCTCGTGGGATGTGCCCAAACGCAGGTCGCGTCTTGGTTGTCGATCTTCAAAGTTCGCTGCGCGACGTAGAGCCACTCCGGCTCGCCGGGACACGAATAACCGCCTTCGGCGCGTGTCGCCGTACAGCGCGAAGTGATGGTGTTGTTGCGCTCGACGCGCATCGTCGATGGGGTGATGCCGTTGTAGAGCGAGTAGAGCGGGAGATCGATGGAACCGTCGGGCTCGTAGACGCGAAGCTGCAATTCGCCGAGCGCGATCGTCTCCTTGACGACTTGGCTCAGGTAGATGGGGTGAGCGGTCCGATCGATCAGGATGATCCGCCGCGATCGAAACATCTCCGGCTTGGGGATCGTCGGAGTCGACGGAACGTCACCGAGCGACTGCAGCTCCGTCATCCGAAAGAGCGGCGAATGAACCAGGATGTCGCCCGGTTTTTCGATCTTTTCGATCGCCTCCCGCGCTCTCGACATCTCCTCTTTGGAGAGCTCATCACTGTTGCCGCGCGCGGCGACGAAGGTGTCCAGCGCTGCAACGACGATGATCGCACCGGCGATCAGCGAGCCTCGAGGGATTGCGACCATTGAGGGCGAGCGGAGGCTCCGCGACCAGCGTGCGCGCTGTCAACTTCGCCGTGACCGAAGTTATCGAGCCACAACTGAAACGCGAGCAAGGTCCACAGCGGCTTCCGGTGATCGGCCGCCCCGCGCGAATGTTCGTCGAGCAAACGCGAGGTCTCCTTGGGATCGAAGTAGCCCTCGCGGCGCAGGCGATCCGGGGCCAGCAGATCGTGCGCCATCGCTTTTAGCGGTCCGCGCAGCCACTCCCCGATCGGCACGCCGAAACCTTTTTTCGGGCGTTCGATGATGTCTTTCGGCAACCAAGGCGCGACCGCTTTTTTCAAGAGGTACTTGGTGGTCATACCTTTGAGGCGCAGCGTGCCCGGGATCGCCGTCGCGAAATCGATGATCTTCGTGTCGAGCAAAGGCGCGCGGACCTCGAGGCTGGTCGCCATCGACGCGCGGTCCACCTTCACCAACACATCACCCGTCAAATAGAGCCTACTGTACTGATGGACAGCTTCGTCCAATGCATCGCGTGCATCGGTTTTACCGCGGAACCCGGAGATGATCGCCAGCGGATCGCGGGACAAAGCTTGAATCCGCATCTGAGGCGACAAGACCGCTTGCAGCTGCGCCGGCAAAAAAGAGCCCATCCACGCCTGATGGCGGTGGTCGCCCGCGTAGCCCAAGCCCTGGAGGAAACGTTTGACCTTGAAGTCGAAGCTGAAGTTTTTGCGCGAGACCGGCAACCTTTGTGCGACCAGGCCGAGCGCATTTTTTAAAGCGCCGGCGCCGCTTTGTCCGGCGATGGCGTCGAGCTTGCGCGCGAAAGTGTCCGCTTGAAACGTGGGGTAGCCGAGGAAGAGCTCATCGCCACCGTCGCCGCCGAGCGCAACGGTCACCGTGTTGCGCACGAACCTGGCCAAAAGATAGGTAGGGATGATCGACGCATCACCGAGCGGCTCACACATGAAGCTCGCGATGTGCGGCAAAATATCGAGCATCACCTTCGGTGAAAGTTGTTCTTCGTGATGCTCGGTCCCGAGGTGCTGCGAAACACGGCGCGCGTAGGAGCTCTCGTCAAAAGAGCGATCCTCGAAAGACATGGAAAACGTTTTGATCTCTTTGCCAGGTACCGAACGAGCCATGGCCGCCGCGACGGCCGAAGAGTCGACGCCGCCCGAGAGCAACACGCCGAGGGGTACGTCGGCGACCAGACGTTTCCGCGTCGACTCGACGATCAGATTGCGCAGATGTTCGGCGAGCTGATCTTCGTTTTTCCCGGCGATCTCCGCGTGCGCCGGTGAAGACGCGAAGCGCATTTTCCAGAACTCGCGGAGCTCCGCGCGGTTGTTCTGGCGGTCGTAGAGAAAATAAGAAGCGGCCGGGACGCGCGAGGCCATCGCGAAAATGGTCTCCGTCTCCGGCGTACATTCGTAGGTCAAATACGCAGCGAGCGCGGTCGGCGAGACGCGGCGTTCCAGGAGCGGATGTGCGGCGAGAGCTTTGAGCTCTGATCCAAAGATCAGGGTGTCTTTTTTCGGACCGACGAACGCGTAGTAGAGCGGCTTCTTGCCCATACGATCGCGCGCCAGCAACAAACGCCGCGTGCGCGCGTCCCACAGCGCGATGGCGAACATACCGTCGCAACGCTCGACGATTCCCGTGCCCCACGCGTCATAGCCGTGCGCAACCACTTCGGAGTCGCTCTTGGTTTTGAAGACGAAACCGAGCTTTTGCAGCTCCGCGCGCAGCTCCATGAAGTTGTAGATCTCGCCGTTGACGATCACTTGGACGCGGCCGTCGGTCGTGGAGAGCGGTTGATGACCGCCGGTGAGATCGATGATCGAGAGACGGCGGTGGCCGAGCCCGCAGCCGCCGGCGTCGTCGAAGTAGTAACCTTCGTCGTCCGGACCCCGGAGGGTCATGGTGTTGTTCATGCGCGCGAGAATTTCGCGGCTGATCGGCTCACCCTGCGGGACGACGATGCCCGAGATCCCGCACATGATTCGTTAGCCGACCGCAGCGGTGATGGCGCGGCTGCTCTCGCCCTTCTTGCGTGCGCCTTCGTTGAGGTTCGCGCGGTCCTTGAGGATGTAGATCGTGCGCATCTGGCTCTCGTGATACGTGCGCATGCCGATCTCTGCGAGCAGGCCCATGAAGATGCTCTGCACGCCCATGGACATCATGAAGATGGAGACGATCAAAAACGGGTTTCGGTGCGCCCAAACGTCGTTGATGTATTTTTCCCAAAGCACCCACGACGCCGAGAAAAATCCGCCCGCGAACAAGAGCGCGGCGAGCATGCCGAAGAAGTAGATCGGTTTCGTGGCGTAGGTTCCGAGGAACTTTACGACGATCAGATCGAGGATCACTTTGAAGGTGCGGCCGATGCCGTACTTCGAGGTTCCGTATTTGCGGGCGCGGTGATTGACCACCACCTCGGTGACTTTGGCGCCGGCCCACGAGGCGTAGATCGGAATGAAGCGGTGCATTTCACCATAGAGGTTCACGGGATCGAGAACCTCTTTGCGATACGCCTTCAGCGAGCAGCCGTAGTCGTGCAGATGGACGCCGCTCACCCAAGAGATGAGACGATTGGCGATCATCGAAGGAATGCGCCGCATGAAGAGCGTGTCTTTGCGCTCTTTTCGCCAGCCGGAGACGACGTCGAAACCTTCGTCGACCTTGGCCAGCAGCGCGGGGATCGAAGCCGGATCGTTTTGGAGATCAGCGTCGAGCGGGATGAAGATCTCTCCGCGCGCATGATCGATCGCCGCGACCATGGCCGCGGTCTGACCGAAATTTCGGCGCAAGCGGAGCAGCTTCAGGCGCGGCTCGCGTGCGGCGTGCACCAAGAGCTTCTCCCAAGATCGATCGCGCGAGCCATCGTCGACGATGATCACTTCCGCGTTGATCGAATTTTTCTCGATCACGCCGAAGACTTCAGCGACGAGCTCGTCGATGCTCTCTTCTTCGTCTCTGCAAGGAATGATCAGCGAGACATAAGGCCCGCTCTTCTCTCGATTCGCTTCCATCGCTATTCGCTCTTTGGGAGCCCCGCCTTCACTTCGAGCTCTCTTTGAAGCCGTGCCACCCCTCGGCCGTACGGCTCAGCGTCGACCTCGCGCTGTACGCGCGGACCGACGAGCTCACGTAAAAGCTCTACCATGCGACGCGTCGTTTCGGCTGCACAGATTCCATGGCCCGTAAGCGGCAGTTTTCTGTGCTCCAGCTCGGCTTTTACCGAGGAAAGCAGCGACTCTGCGTCGATGAGGCCCATCGCCAAAGCACCGGCATTCGCGCGGTTCCACGACTTCGAGGCCGGGATCATCGCACGCATGCGAACCGTGTCATCCGAGAGCATGCACTGCGAACCGCGGAGGTAATCCTCAGGTGTCGGCGCTGCGGACATCTTCGCGTCTTGGTGGGTGGCGGCCAGAGCACGCACGCTCGAGCCGGATTCGCTCTCCTCATGTTTGGGCGTCACCGCGGTCAGCGCGGCGGCATCTTCGGGATCGAGCTCCAGTGCGACGTCGTCGGCCACCGTCGTAGATTTTGTGCCGCGCAGCTTCTGTCGTTCTTCTTCGTCGGCGCGAAGTCGCGCGAGTCGATCGCTGAACGCATCGTCTTTGCGCTCTTCTTCGCGGCGCAAAACTTCTTCGCGCGTCTCCAAGGTGTCGGGCGGCGTGGTGAGCAGCTCGATACACTCGGGATCATGTCCAGGATCGCGCTCGCACGCGTCCTTCTTGTATGGACGTGAGCTCGCGCAGGCCGAGAGCAGGATCATCATCGCCAAAGCGGCGCGCATCTCGCGGCAATATATCATCGCGCGCAGACCCTTGCCGCAGAGACCAATGCGGCCGATCGCGTGCTCGGGCTTCCGCGTTTGGCGAGATCCGCGAGCGGCGCGACATCTCCAAGACTTCCGCTCCTGCCGATCACCCGTACCGCGGTCCGCTGCGAACGTCCGTCTGCGCCGAGGAGCCGCGTGCGCGCGAGCAAGAGACCGGCGAGCGGATCGAGCCGCTCCATGGTCACCAACGCGCGTGCGATGTCGTGTTCACCGATCAACATGCGCATCATCCACGATTCGACGGCGCGCGCGATCTGTCCCGCGTGTTCCGGCTCGAGCTGCGAACGCGCATTGCCCGCGACACCGAAGGCGTACAAAACCATCACCGCGCGTTCTGCTCCTTGCCGATCGAAGGTCTCGAGCGCTTTCAAAGAGACGGAATCGTTGAGCAGCGCCAGCGTCACCAACGCTTCGGGGCTCGGCACATCGTTCGCTTTCGGCGTGAGCGTCTTTTCGATCCTCTTCAGATGTGCGGGCGTTTCGGCGCCGAGCAGCGCCACGGCTGCAAACGCGGCGGCGCGGGTGAGCGGATCGTTGCTCCTGATCTGACCGCTCAAGGTGCGCAGACTGATCTTTCGGCCACGAGTCGCGTCATACATCGTCGCGCGGATTCGCTGCGCCGGTTTCAACTGGATCAGCTCTTCGCTGCGAAAGCCGTGTCCACTTTTCAAGAGCGCGTTCGCCGCGCGATTTCGGATCTGCGCAGTCGATCCGCTCTTGAAGAGATCGATCAAGGAGCGCCGCGCGCGCACGCTTTGCGTAGGGATCAAAAAACGTGCGGCTTCGAGGCGAACCAGCTCGTCGGGATCTTCCAACGAGCTGTAGAGCATGATTTGGGGCCGCTTCTGTCGCATGAGCGAGAGCGAGGTCGCGGTGAACCTTCGTTCGCCAACTGTACCTTCGTACAGGTAATGCGAGATGGTGCTCGACTCCGCGCCGTCGCCGATCGCCAAGAGCGCCAAAGACCGGCCAAGCCGTACCCGCGGGGATTTCGGACGCGGCGCGTCGCGCAAGAGGCGGAGCGACTCGGCATGTCGGGAGAGCCCGATGGCGAGATAGGCGGCCACGGCGATCTCCTCATCGCCACCTTTGGCTCGAGAGAGCAGCGCCGGCACGGCATTCGCGCCGACATAGGGCGCAAGCCGCATCAACGCGCGCGGATCGTTGGTGCTCACGGCTTCGGCGTCGATCGTCCGGGCGATGTCTCGACACAGATCGTCCGCGCGAGCTCTGGCGGGGATGTACGCAGCGAGGACAGCAGTCAGGAGGATCTGCGCGATCCGCCGACCTCCGTGATTGCGGGCGTGCGTTGGGCGTTCGCTCGGGGATGGTGATAGCATCGCTCGAGAATTCGCGGGCTCCGCGGCGATCGGATGCAACAGTTTCAACGAACAGAGTTCGGGGACTACGTCCTTCACGATCGTATCGGCGCGGGCGGGATGGCCGAGATCTTCCTCGCCACGGCCCAGGGCATCGAAGGTTTCGAGAAACGTCTCGTCATCAAGCGCATCCTGCCTACGTTCAGCGGGGACGATCAGTTCGTCCGCATGTTCGTCGAGGAAGCGAAGCTCTGTGTCGCGCTTCGCCACCCCAACATCGTGCAGGTCTACGATCTCGGCGAGATCGACAGCCAATACTTCATCGCCATGGAATACGTGGACGGGCGCGATCTGTTGAAGACGCTCGCCGCGTGCGGAAAGAAGCGCATCGGCTTCCCCACCGAGATCGCTCTTTACATCGTGATGGAGGTGCTGAAGGGCCTCGATTACGCGCACAATCTTCGACGTCCTGACGGTCAGCCGCTCGGAATCATTCACCGCGACGTCTCGCCGTCGAACGTTTTGTTGAGCTTCGAGGGCGAGGTGAAGATCGCCGACTTCGGGATCGCCAAAGCCTCGACGCGCGAGAAGACCGAGACCGGCATCCTCAAAGGCAAGTTCGGCTACATGGCGCCCGAGCAGGTCACCGGGGCGCCGATCGATCACCGCGCGGACATCTTCGCGATGGGCATCGTCCTCTACGAGCTGATCACGGGACACCGCCTCTTCGCTGGAAAAAACGATCTCGCTGTTCTGGAGCGTGTGCGTGACGCGTTGATCGATCCGCCGCCGCGTCATTACCGTCCCGATCTCGCCGGTGAGCTCGAAGCGATCGTCATGCGATCGCTGGCGCGTGATGCCCGCGATCGATTCCAGCTCGCCGCCGAGCTGCACGACGCGTTGTACGAATACACGTTCCGATCGCGCGCGACGATCGGCCCACCACAGCTCGCGAAGTTCATGCAGGAGCTCTTCCTCGCGGATCCCGAAGAGATCGTGCGCAGAGCGCGCATTTTTTTGCCGGTGGTCGCGGCGCCTTCCTCGGCCACGCCGCACCATAGCTCTGCGGCAGTGCCCGCAGTCAATGCCGAGCCGGACCCGTTATCTTCCGGTGGATTCGAAGAGGCGACGCCGCTCATGGAAGAGCCGCCGCCGATGCCACCGTCGAGGGTGTCGCCGCGGAGGCTCGACGAAGATGTCTCGCTTTCGGGGTTGGGCTCGGTTGCGTTCATCGCGCCCGACGAACAATGGGAGAAGACGGAGTCGCCGGATTCGGAGCATGGGACGGCGTTTCCGAACGGTGAGATGATCAGCGGCGAAGCGCAGCTCGCGCCTTCGCGCCGCCATTCTTTGTCGGAAAATACCGCGCGGACCGACGTGAGGATCCAGCTTCGGGGTCCGTCGTCGGAGGTCGAAGCGATCGACATCCACACCGGACAAGTGTTGTCGGCTTCGGTCGACGACGAATCGGTGCAGATGGAGGCGGTCAATCCTTTCGATGAGAAGACCGAATCTCCCGAGTCGCAGGCGGAAGCAGCCCGCGAAGAAGTGCGTGCGTTACGGGCTGCGCGCGAAGAGAACTTCCCGACGGATCTCGATCTCGACGGGAAAAAACGCGCGGAAGTGAACGCGTCGCTCCAGCGGGGTGCATCGAATTTCGACACCGTGATCAGCTCCGGTCACGCTGCCGGCGAGGATGAGCTCGACGACGATCAAGCGGTCAGCGATCGCGACTTCTCACCAGCGCAGATCGTGGAGCGCACACTTTCGGCGCGCGAGCTCGATCAGGAAGAAGAGACGAATCACGGCGCGGACGTCGGCGAAGAGGGCCCGACACTCGAGCGCGAAGAAGACGGCGAGCTGTACGAGACCGATCACTCGCAAGACGACGAGGAAGACGAGCGGCGGGAGATCGAAGCGACGGTACGCGTCGACTCCGGTGAGCCGCTGCGCAAACGTTTGGAGCAACGGCGGCGCTCGCTCGAGCTCTTGCAGCAACAGACCAGCGATTCGCTCGATGAAGCGGATCCCAGCGACCTGATCTCTTTGCCAGGTCCGAACGACGAGGAAGGTCCGAGCGATTTCCTTGAGCAGAGCGACTACGGAACGATCGAAGTTTTGGAGAGCGATCTTCCGACTTCCGAAGTTTCCGAGAGCGCGTTGCTCGAGCTGGGTTATCAGATCGGTGACGCTTCGGGCGGCGAGCCGCTGATCTCTTCGGTCGATGTGCAGCCGCTGAGCGCGCGGCCGACGGTTCCGGTCGGCGATACCGGCAGCGGCCTGATCGAAGATACGCGCAGCGACGAAGCGATGTTCGATTCGCACGATGAAACGCGCGACGAACGGGGTGCGCTGAAGATCAGCAGCGACAGCACGTCGGTGCCGGTGATGACGCCGCTGTACGAGCCGACTCATCCCGAAGATTTCGACGACGAGACCGAAAACATGGGCGATGCCGCAGAACGCGTGCTCGCTCAAGAGCGTTCGACGTCTGCGGTGCAAGTGGTCGATCCGATAAGGGTGGCGGAGCCGCGCGCGCAATCGCGGCGGCGGCCGATCACCGCGAGCAAGCGGCCGCGGCCGGTGTTGTTGCCGGCGGGCGAGGAGGAAGAAGATTCGGAGTCGGGCGACGAGCCTTCGCGCTCTTCACCGCGGCGAAGACCGGTGCGTGGGGCGAGCCGCGTTCATTCGGTGGTTCCTCGGCGGAGGATCGCCGCGCGTTCGTCGCTGTCGGTCGTCAATCCGAGAATTCCTTTGCAGCAGGACGATCCGACGCCGTTCGACGGTGAAGAGGTCGTTTCGCTCGAGAATCCGCCGGTCGCGTCTTTCGCGCCGGCCGTGCAGCTCGCACCGATCGCGCCGGATGTACCGGTAGCTCGGAGCTCGGCAGCGCCGGAGGAAACGAACGAACACACCGGTGCGGGCATGTTGTTGCCCGACGAAGTCACGGACAGCGGCGAGATGGCTGCTGTCCGTAAGGACAGTCGTGCGCTTCGCGAGACCAAAGGTGAGCGGCAAGCGAGCTTGTTGCCGGAGCGCCGCAGTAGCTCGGGCGTGACTGCAGCGCTCGATGAAGCGGCGGCGATCGAAGAAGAGATCGCGCTGATTCGTTCGGGCTCGGTGGAGATTCCGTCCGAGCCGGAGCACACCACGGCGGGCTCGCTGACGCCCGAAGAGGAAGAGGAGCTCGAAGACACGGGTGGCGAGATGTCGCCGCTCGAAGAGGATGCGGACGGCAAAACCGATCTGCACCGCGCGATCATGCGCCGCCAATCGCGCCGGCGTTTCGCGACGAACAGCGTGGTGTTGTTCGGTGAAGATGCGGCCGCGGCGATGGCTCAGATCGAAGACAGCCAGTCGATCCCGGTGATCACCAACGCGGGACGCCTGGAAGACGACGGCGCGGAGGATCTCTTCGGCGCGTTGTCGATGCTCGATTCGTCCCCGCTCGAGCTGTCGAATCCGAGCTTCTCGCCTGATGACGAGATCTCCGTCGATACGGAGTCCGGCAACGTCGAGCCCGTCGACATGGTGCCGGTGAAGAAACCGCCGCTGATCGCACCGTCGGTGTCGATGGAGATGCGGTTGCCACCTGATCTCGAGATCAGTCGGACCGGAATGGGCTCGCTCCACCCCGACGCCGAAGCTTCGTGGGGCGGCATCGCCAAGGATCCCGCTTCGGAAGCGGAAGACTCGATCGGCGACGACACCGCATCCGTCACCGATGGTCAGGTGATGGAAATTTCGGCCGTCAAACGCAGCAGCTTGTTGCCGGAGGACGATGAATACCGGCCGGTCATCGCCGATGAAGCGTCGATCGCCTCGCGCCCGGCGGTGGAACGGCGCGCATCTTCGGGGATCGAGATCGCTTTCGGATCGCTCAGAAACAGCGACCCGATCGAAGAGCTCGACAGCGAACACTCTACCGGCGTCGAGGATGATTCCGAGGTCGAGGTCGCGATCGGTCGAAAGCCGCGCGACTCGAGCGGGCTCTATCCGGTCAACGGTCGCGGCTATTCGAACGGGCAAAACGGTCATGTGAAGAATGGGCTCAACGGCCATACGAATGGTCATGCGCTCGACGACGAATACACGCCGGAAGGCGGGCTCGATCCGCTCAACGAAGAGGTGCACTCCAAAGAGGGAGGCATGCGCCTCATCTCGGACAGCTTCGACATCGGCGCTGCGCTCGGCGCGACCGCGTCGGTGATGGAAGCGCGACCGGGTGTCGGCAGCAGCGGGAAAAAACAGCCGGCACCGAAGCCGCTCACGGCTCCGCCGAAAGCGGACGTCATCATCCCGCAGAAGTCCCGAAGCAAACCTGCGGTCGAGAAACGTGGGCCGATCAAAGAGGTGAAGCGCAACAGCGTCGCGCAGCCGGGCATTCGTCCGCCGGTCGCGGAACGGATGCGTCCTTCGCCGGCGCCGGGGTCGGCGAACGGTATGCTCGGCGCGGGGACGCCGATTTTGGTCGTGCCTTCGGCGAGTCAGGCGTATCCGCCGCTCGCACGGCCCGATCGTTCGGTCGGCAATCGTTTGGTGATCCCCACGGTGTTGCTCGCGGTTGCTTTGGCGATCGCCGCAGCCGTGGTGCTCAGCTTGGATTCGCGGAAATCTTGGTTCGGCGGCGGGAACGTGAAGATTCCGACGATGAAGCAGTCGCCGAAAGAGCTCGCAAAAAAAGAAGAGCTCGCGAAGCAGGAAGAGCTCGCGAAAAAAGAAGAGCCGGCGAACGAGAAGCCGGCGAACGAGAAGAAGGCGCCGGAGAAGAAGACCGTCGCGCTCGTTCCGGACGAGAAACCTGCGCCGAAGAAGGTGGAGACGCCGCCGAAGAAGGTGGAGACGGAAAAGAAGGCTGTCGAGAAAGCCGAGCCGGAGAAGGCCGAACGCGACGAGGACGAGGACAAGGTGGATCGACGGGCGCCGAAGAAGAAGGCGAAACGTGCGAACCGGGCTCCTGCGGAAGCCGCGGCGTCTTCGACGACCGGCGCGTTGAGCTTCGACTGCGAAGAGCCTTCGACGATCACCCTGCGCGGGCCGGCGCAACAAAAGCTGGCGAACGTCACCAAGAAAACGGTTCGCACCGAGCCGGGCCGCTACGTGGTGACCATCGTGCGCGACGGACGCGCGGTCGGCACCAGCCAAGCTGTGGTCATCGCCGGGCAGACCGCGAAGATCGCCTGTCCTTAGTGCCAGCTGTACCTAAGACCAGGTCATGTATCGCGTAGTATTTTTCGGCATGAGCGGCGGATTCTCCGCGGTGTCTTTGCGGGCGATCGCTTCCTCGGGGATCAAACCTGTTTTGGTGGTCCAAGGGCTCGACAAGGCGCTCGGTGAACGGGGGCCGGTCGTCGAACGCGAACGCGCGAGCTCGGGACTGTTCTCGCGGATCTTCGGTGGAAAGAAGGAAGAGGCACCGCCGCCTTCGCTGGAAGACGTGGTGCACGAGACGGATATCTCGCGTGCGGCACGGGTGCTGAAGATCGACCTGTTGCGCACCACCGACGCCAACGCCGTGCGCTGCAGGGCGACCGTCGCTGCTGCGGAGCCGGACGCTTTCGTGGTCGCCGGTTTTCCGCATCTGTTGTCCGAGGACGTGCTGAAGCTCGCAAAAAAGGGCGGGCTCAATCTGCATCCGGGAAAGTTGCCCGAAGAACGCGGTCCTTCACCTTTGTTTTGGGCGCTGCGCGACGGACATAAACAACTGCACTTCACCGTCCACATGCTCGACCGCGGTGAAGACACCGGCGACATCGTCTCGAGCGGTGCGATCGCGCTGACGCCGGGCGCCGAAGGGTTGGAGATGCTCTCGCAGTGCGCGAAAGCCGCGGCACCACAGTTGGTCCGTGCGCTCCGCGGCTTGCTGCAAGGTGATCTGGTCCGACAACCGCAGCCGAAGCTCGGCGCACGGCGTAGACCGCGACCGGCTTTTCGCGACGGACGCATCGATGTCTCGAAGAGCGCGGAGGCGGTCTACACCTTCGCGGCCGCGTGCGTGAAGACTCACAGCATTTACGCGGAGTGCGGCGGCGATCGTTTTTTCATTCGCAGCGCGGTCTCTTATGATTTGGAAGCGAAGCTCGCTTTCGAATACGCGCTGACCGGCGACCGCTTGTTGTTGCGATGCCATCCGGGCGTGGTGGAGCTGGAGCTGAAGCCCGAAGGCGCGTTATTCACCGCGGAATACGAAGAAGACGGTCACTGACAGGTTACGGGACGCAGGCGGCGGTGGATGCATCGCCGAGGCCCATCAACAGCGCGTTGAGATCGATCGCTGCGGCGTCGGCCACGCAGGTGCCGATCGCACAGGAGCCTGCACCGGCGCAGGCGCCGAAACAGATGTTCGTCGGTCCGCCCGCGTCGAAACACAGACCCGAAGCGCAGTCCGCATCGAGCGTACACGGCGATGCGGCGAGGCCCATCCCGACGGGACGGCGGCAATCGAGCTCCGTGTCGCGCACCTTGAGGTAGCTGCCGATCGGCACGCACAAGGTGCCCAAGAGGCAGTCCGCGTCGGTCGAGCAGTCGACCGCAGCGCGGCGGCCGTCGCCGGTGATGTTCGTGGCGATCGCTTGTCCGGTCGACCAGGAAGCGAAGGTCAACACGCTCTCCACCAGCTCGGTTGCGAGATCTCTGTCGTGATCGACGAGCACGATCTCGCCACCACCACCGACGACCAAGCCGGGCGTCGAGCTCGAGTCGAGCTGCAGCAGCTGATTCTCGATGTACGTCGCAGCAGCCGCGACGCCGGTGTTGCACACGCCTTCAAAGAACACGGCCGGCAGACCGGTCGCGGCTTCGAGCTGGATCGCCACGTCCGGACAGTTGACCAAATTGCCGATCACTTGCGTGAGATTGTTGCCGTTGAGCGGCGGCGGCAGATTCGGGAAGACGATGGTGTTGAGCACCAAGAGCACCATCGCGCCGTAGCGCAAATTCATCGCGTGATCGTCGAGGATCAGCGTGTAGCGCTCGCTCTCGCCGGGCACCGGGATCGTCGTCGGCGTGTAGATGATCGTCGCGCCGTAGGTCGCTTGCGCGGGTGCGAGATGCGCGTTCGGGCCGCTGAGCTGCACTGCACGCCGCGCGCAACCGAGGTCTCCGAGCGGGCAACCGAGCTGCCACTGGAAGACGAGCGCTTTCCATTCTTCATCGATGACCACGCGGCCGGGTGCTCCGGTCGAAGTGATCGTGTAACCCGCACCGACTTCGAAGCTGCGGACTGCATGCGCGACATCCGCGCCGATCAGCGTGAAGTCCACGTACGCTTGGCCGAGCTCTTGAACGAGGAAGTTGTGGAGCAGATCGCGGCCCAGCTGCCAGACGTTGAAGATGGCGCGATTCGCGAGAACCTCGGGGAACGTCGCGGGACGTGTCGGACCCGTGGGAGGTGTCCACTCGATGAACGAAGTCCCGAGCTGTTGGTCGAGCTCGGCCAAGGTTTGATAGACGACCCAACCCGCGGGATCCGAGAGGAATTCGGTGATCAGGACGATCGTCGTGCCGTACGGCGGCGGGAAGGTTGCGCCGATGTCGAGCAGGAGCAGCGCGTCGTAGTCGCCATCGAGCTGAGCCGGGAGCTGCTCGAGCGTGACCAGAATATGGGTACCTGTACCTCCGACCAGTCTGACACCTTCGCTGCATCCGCGAGCAACGAGCACGCCTTGCGCATTTTCTCCGTGAGCAATGACGGTGACCGTCGAGCCACTCAAGAGGTTGGCGAAGGTCTGCGAGCCCGGGAAGGTGGTGTACGTTGCGTTGAAAGTCGGAGCCGGCGGCGTGACTGCGGCGAGGAGCTGCGCGCACGTCGGAACGGTCGCGGCGGGGCCGACGTAGATCATCGCGTCTGCGGACGAGAGCGGAATACGTGCGTTGGTGGCGACGTCGACGATCAGATCGGCGTCCGGATCTTCGCCGATACGAATCTCCACTGTTGCGGACGAGGCGAAATCTGCATCCGCGGTGACGGTGCCGCCGCCGGCGACCGCACCCGCATCGAAACGTACGGTCGCGACGCCGTTCACATCGGTGACTGCGCTCGGCGCGCTGAGCATGCCGCCGGTCCCGAGGAACGAGAAACGAACCGACTCACCGGCGATGTTCGCGCCGCTGATTGAACGCAGGGTGAAGCGCAAATCCCGCGATGATCCAAAGTACAGGGCGACCGGCGACGTACCGTCGAAGGTCAACACGCGTGCTTCAGGCTCGCCGGTGTCCGGTGCGCCGGCGTCCTCGCTCGCATCTGCTTTGCCGAAGCCCGCGTCGAGGAAGATCGGGGGATCTGCGTCGGGAAACTCGGTGCGCGAGAGAGGCTCTTCGCCGCAGTTGCAGGCGTTCAGAGGTGCGGCGAAGAGCGCCGCGAGCAGAAGGACACGCGTCAAATTCATAGGAGCGAGGGTCACTGTGGGGTGATCGGGGGCAGGAAGCATCGGTCATTCAGCGGGGGTCGAAGCGGAAATCATTCCGGAACCGGAACGGAGAACCCGCGAACGGGAAGCGGAAATGAGAATCGGGCCCGAAAACAGCGCCCCGTCTTCAGCTCTCCGATCGCAATGAGCTTTCTAGTATGGCAAACAATTCCCACCATGCCGTCCGGCCCTTCAGCCCCCGCGAAGGTTAAAAACCCACGCGCCGCCCGCAAAGCAAAGATCATCTGCACGCTCGGACCCTCGACCGATCAGCCGGGCGTCCTCGAGCGCCTCGTCGACAGCGGTATGGACGCCGCCCGCCTCAACCTCTCTTTCGGCGAAACCGGCGAACACATCCGCCGGATCCAGCGCCTTCGCGAGCTGGCCAAAACCCGCGCCATGCGACCGGTGGCGATCATTGCCGACATACCTGGCCGAAAGGTCAGGTTGGGCCGCTTCGCCGAAAAACGCATCGCGCTCGAGCCCGGCAAAGCGGTCCGTTTCCTCGTCGAAGATGGGCAGATCAGCACGAACAGCGAGCTTCGCGTTCCGAAGACGCTCTTCCACGACAACCTGATGCGCGGAGACAAAGTGTTGCTCAGCGACGGCTTGGTCGAGCTGGTCGTCTCCAAGATCGAAGACGGCGCGATGACCGCCGAGGTCATCTATGGCGGCGAGGTGTCCGAAAGGACAGGTGTCCACATGCCCGGCCTGTCGCTCAAAGGCGGGCCGCTCAACGACTCGGACATCGTCCACCTGAAGATGGCGATCGAGCAGGACCTCGATTACATCGCGGTCACCTACGTCGGAGACGGCGCCGACGTGCTCAGCGTTCGCGAAACACTGAACGATCTCGGTCGAGAAATTCCGGTGATTGCCAAGATCGAACGCTCGGAAGCTTTTGCGCGGCTCGACGGGATCTTGCGGCGCGCAGACGCGGTGATGATCCGGCGCGGCGATCTCGGCGCGGAGATCGAGATCACCCGTATTCCACTGGTGCAAAAAGACATCTTACGGCTCGCCACCTCACGCGGCGTTCCGGTGATCATCGCCACGCAGATGCTCGGATCGATGATCTCCACACCGACACCGACGCGCGCAGAAGCATCGGACGTCTCGAACGCCGTGGCCGACGGCGCCGACGGCGTGCTCCTGTCCGCGGAGACAGCGACCGGAAAATATCCTGTCGAGGCCGTGGCCATGATGGGCCGGATCATCAGCGAGACCGAACGTTCGCGTGTGCCGCCGCCGGCGCGAATGGCTTCCGATTCGGTGGTGCCTTTCGACGACGCCACGGCATCGATCGCTTGTCAGGCCGCCGTGCAGTGCAACGCGCGATTGATCGTCTGTTTCACCGAGTCGGGGAAGACGGCCAAGCTGGTGGCGAAGTATCGCTCCGAAGTGCCGATCATCGCCTTCTGTACCAAAGATCAGACGCGGCGCGCGTTGGCGGTGACTTGGGGCGTGCGCACCGATCACCTCGAGCCGCTTCGCGATGTCGAAGAGATGGTCTGCCGCGTCGAACAACGTTTGCTCCATACCGGGCTCGTGCGTCAGGGCGATCGCTTGGTGATCGCTTTCGGCGCACCCGTCGGCGAGAAGGGGCACACCAATTCCGTGCGACTCCACGAGGTTGGGCTGACCTCGAGATAACTTGACGCTCTGGGCCGCCCGTGCAAAAAACCGGTCCTCATGGCACGCGTTACAGTCGAAGATTGCTTGGAAAAAGTGCCCAACCGCTTTGCGTTGGTTCTCTTGGCTACGAAGCGGACCCGCCAGCTCTTGAAGGGTGCGACGCCGCTCGTCGAGCACCACAAGAACAAAGCTCCGGTGCTCGCGCTCCGTGAGATCGCGGCGGACAAAGTTCGCTTCGACAAAAATCTCCACGAGATCATGGCGACCACGCCGGTCGAGCTCAAAGCGCGTTACGGCGATCCGCACAAGGCGCGCCTCGAAGCGCAAGGCGCTCCGCCCGCTTCCACCGCCGGCTTCGGTTTGTAGACGGCTCCTGTCTCCTCTCTCGGGGACAGGATCTCTACGCTCACTCAGGCTTCACTCAATCAGGCTTTGCTCAGGGCGCGCGTCTCTTACAGGTACCGCAGCCAGAAGAGCACGCCGATCGCGACCAACATGATCACGAAGACCCACGCGCCCCAATGCGGGCGGTCGTCGGGGATTCTCAGCGAATCGCGAGGATCCGACGCCGGTTTCGCGCTTCGGCGCGCGGCAGGCGCCGTCGTCACACGCACGTTCGACTTCGGAACCTGAACACGAACCACGGGCCTATTGTCCACAGGTACAGCTGTACCTTCGGCCAGGGCCGCTTCGGGCGGATCGGATGCGGGAACGAGCGCCGGCATCTGCGTCGGTAAGATCGTGGGCAACACATCCACCGACTCAGGCGGCACGGATTGCGGCACCAGGCTCGGCGCCTTCTCGGGAACCGCGGACAAGATCGGCACCTCGAAGTCGCGCCGATTCTCTCGAACGGGCGGCGCAGAAGACACCGCCGAGGTCGAAGCAGAGACCGGAGGCGCAGAACGCGTGCGGATGATCTCCGTTGCGTGTTCGCGTTCGTCGACCATCTCCGCAAAATCGAGCGCGGCCTCGGCAGAGCCCAGCACGGGCGAAGGCGCCGGTAAAGTCGCCGTCAAAGCGAGCGCGAGCTCATCGTGCGGAGCCGGCGCACCGAGCGATTCGCGGATCCACATGCGCAGCTCTTCCACATCGCGCGGCGGCTCGTCCGACAAACGGGCGATCATGCTCCAAGCATGCGCGGGGGCGTCTTCACCGAGCGCACGCACCATCAATTGAGCGAGACCTTCGATACTGGCCGAAAGACCAGGTCGCATGGAAGCAACTCCGAGCACGTCGATCGAGATGTCGTCGAAGCGCAACGTGCCGCCATATTTCGGAAGCTCTTCGTTTTGCGCGAGCAGGTCGTCGAAGATCGACACCACCAGCGCGACCGGCATGCTCGTATCGTTTCGTGACCAAGCTTCGATCAGCGCGGAAAATGCGCCATCCAAAACCGTGACAGCGTCGCCGCGCGCTTCAGCTGCGGCGTTCTCGGCGAACGTCGGTTCCATCACTTCCTTCGCTGTGCATCTGATTCGCGAGCGTCAGCAAGCGCGAAATTTCATTGGCGTCGGAGTCGAGGAAACGGAGCGCCATTCCGCGCGTTCGCGTCGTCACCTTCGAGCCCGTCGACACGGGTTCTTCTTCTACGCGCACGACTTCCGCGCGCATCTTGATCGGCTTCGAGCCCGCACCGGGCGTGATCTCCAGATCGACTTCGGTGCCCAGCTCGAGCCCGACGGTCGTGTCGAGAAACACGCCGCCGGCGGAGAGGTTTCGACAAATGTCCGCGTAGGTTTCGCTGGGACGGCCGAGGTGCCGGAACTCGATATGGAGCTCGACCGGCAATCGAGGCGACCTGCGTCTCTCTGCTCCGCTGCCACCGGTCACGGTCCGGATCCTAGCCTAAATTCGCGCGTGTTACATCACTCGCCCCACGAAGCGTCGAATCAGGTATAGGGAGCAAGATGCGGAATCGCTCCTCGGCGACGATCGCGTTGGCGACGCTCATCCTGTCGATCGGATGCGGGGAGGACGTCATCGGCACGGGGCGAGAAGACGCAGGCGTCGGCCCCATGGACGCGGCGACCGGTGCACCCCTCGAGCTCAAGCCTGGAGACACGTTCAACTATCGCGCGATCCTCACCTACCGGGAAACGGCGGGCGCCGAGCGAAACGCGAGTTATACGATGACCGTCCGCATCGAAACGGTGAACGATCTCGGACCGGGAGCGAGCACGCTCACCTTCAAAGCGACCGACTTCACCGTCGACAACGACGACTGGGACATGGTCCGCGACTTCGACAGCTGGGTCAGCCGCCTCGGTCCGGCGCTCGATACGGACGACGTATCCGACCTCGCGGCGACGGAGATGCTCGCCGACATCCCGGACATGCCGCCCGCACCGTCCGCGCAGAACCCGAAGATCGTGCCGAGCGCTGGGACCTTTTTCCTCGATCCGCGCAACATGGAAACGATCCGCACGGCGTGGGCCACCGCGCATCAAGCCCAGATGCCGATGGCCGGAGATCCGGCGCAAAACGGTGGAAATTATCTTCTCGGCTTCTCGGGTCCAGACGAGAGCATCGTTTATTACCCAGCGGACTCGAGACTCCGAATCATCGAGCTCCATTACGACAAGAAAGGATTCCTCCGGAGACTGAGCGAAACGATCGGCAAAGCGTCGGACCCACCGGCTGCAACCTGCCGCATCGAGCTGATCTCCGGACCGTGATCATGCGAATCCGAAGCCTTCTCTATTTTTCGCTGTTGGCGACCGTGCCTTTTGCTGCCTGCGATTGCGGCGAAGATCCCGTGCCGGGCTGCCTCATGGACAACGAATGCGCGGCGAATGAACGCTGCGCGCTCGCGGATCCGGCGAGCGGCACTCGCGGCACCTGCGTCGCGAACCCCGAGTGTATCACCGACGACGAATGTGTCGCCATGGACCCGCGCACGCGCTGCGAAACTGCGGACAGCGCCTTCACCTGCGTGTTCCGAGAAGGTTTCGCCGACGATTGTGACACCACACGTCCCTGTCCTTTTGGACAGTTCTGCTCCACGTTGATCGGCAAGTGTTACGACGCCGCAGCTTCGCGCGACTGCACGCGCCGCAGCCAGTGTCCAAACGATCAGATCTGCGATCGCGAAGCGAACAAATGTGTGCCCGACATGGGTTGCTACGGCGATGATTTCTGCGAGAACGGCGAGATCTGCGACCTCGTCGATCACGCGTGTCGCTCGGTCTCCATCGAGTGTGTCTCTTGTTTCCTCTCGCCGGAGTGCAGCGGAGATGCGCTATGCACCGTCGACACCAGAGAGTGTGTCAGTCCCGGCCAGATGCGGACCTGCCGCGATGGCGAACAATGTGATCCGCTCGGCCGTTGCGTGCAGTGCACCAACACCGATGAATGTGGCCCCGGTTTGTTCTGCAACGTCGCGCTCGGCCGTTGTGAGTCGAACGTGCAGTGCGCGGACGATCCGAACGACTGCCCCGAGTCGGGCGACGTCACCTGCATCATGTGTGTCTTCCCGGAGATCTGCGAACCGCGCACCCGCAAATGCAGCGCGCCGGCGACGATCTGCGAGAGCGACATCAACTGTCCAGGAGATCAGTATTGCGACACGCTCCAAGATCCGCCGATCTGCGCGCCGCGGGTACCGGATTGTCTCAACGATCTGCTCGACGAGCCGATGCGCAACGACAACGCGGGCACTGCACGGTTGCTCGAGGTCGCCAGCGGCCCGGATTACCAAGAGCTGAAGATGTGTCCCGGCGAGCTCGACTGGTACAAGATCGAGATCGAAGCCGGCACCTATCTGACGATCGACGCCCGTTTCAGCCACGATGACGGCGATCTCGATCTGCAGTTGTACCTCGAAGACGGCGTCACTTTGGTCGACGAGTCGCGCAGCACGAACGACAACGAACGTGTGGAGATCGAAGCAGGCACCTCGCTGACGGTACTGCTCCGCGTCTTCTACGCAGTCCCGCAGATCAATCCCACGGACTACCGGCTGATCGTGGCGCGCGACTCGGCGGAGCTCTGTCCCGACGATCAGAACGAGCCCGACGACTCCCCCGAGCTGGCGGCGAGGCTGGAATCTGACAGCGCGTATTTTGGCCGTCTCTGCTCGGCGGATCCGGATTGGTACCGTTTGGTGAACGTCGCACCGGCGACGCGCATCCGCATCACGCTCGACTTCACCGACAACCTCGGCGACCTCGATCTCGAGCTGTACCGCGCCGGGGATCCGACGCCTCTGCTCAGCTCGCGTTCGCTCGATGACGACGAAGAGATCATCTACGACGCCAGCTTCGGCGGCGACTATTTCATCCGCGTCGTCGGCAGCGCGGCGGACACCAACGTCTACACGATCCGCGCCGAGCTCCGCGACAATCCGGAGAGCGCGTGTCTCGACGATCGTTTCGAGCCGAACAATATCCCGTCGACCAGCGCGGTCGCGGATCTGATCCTCGGCCTCCCGCAGCTCGACATGACCTTGTGCTCCGGCGATGAAGATTGGTTCGCGCTCGAGCTCGGACCGGGTGAAGCGATGTCTGCGGAGATCGGCTTCATTTCGGGTGCGGATCTCGAGCTCAAGCTCTATGAAGACAACGGCAGCGTCGATCCGCGCGAGGCCCCGCTCCGCGCCGGCATCGGCGACAGCCCGCGCGAATACCTCGCGTTCCGTTCGACCTTCGCCGGCGACTATCTGCTGCGCGTGCACGGCCATACGCGCGACGAGATCTCGCCTTACGATCTCCGCATCGAACGTTACCCGCAGCTCACCGCCTGTACCGAAGATCAGTTCGACGTCCAAGGCCGCGGTGACAACCAAGCGCTCGCCGTCGATCTCCTGCTTCCGCCCTCGCGGCAAGATGCGGTGTCGGTCTGCAGCGGCGACGAAGACTGGTATCGCGTCTTCTTGCTCGGCGGATTCAACAACATCATTCGGCTCCAGTATCTGGGCTCGGATGCGCAGCTGGACATGGCGATCCTCGACGCGAGCGGCGCGCAGCTGGTGGTCACCGGCGGCGTCGCCGACGTCAAAGAGATCGCCGCGAACGTTCTCGGCCAAGGCATCGCCCTCGCTTTCGTGCGCGTCTTGAGCAGCAACGGCGGCGAATCGCCCTACAGTCTGACGCTCGATCTGATCCCGGTGTTCAGCTGTTTCCCGGATTTTGCGGAGCCGAACGAAACGCTCGATATGGTCTCGCTCGTCGCGACCTCGTCGATCTCGCCGGTGGAGCTGCGCGATCTGACGATGTGTGTGTCGGATCGCGATCCGTTCACCGACACGGGCGATGAAGATTGGTTCGAGATCACTCCGCCGGCGATCGGCGCTCGCATCGACGCCGCGATCGACTTCCAACAAGGCGACATGTTCATGGAGCTGCTGGGCCCGCTCGGAAATCGCGCCTGTCTCAACTTCGGAAACGATCGTTGTTATTCGGACGGCGTCGATCTCACCGAGAGCGTCACCTTCACCGCATCCGTCGCGGGCTCGTATTATCTGCGCGTGGGCAGCATCTACTCTTCACCCGCAGTGCCGGTCCGCCCGCCGGACGCCGACACGCCTTACAACCTGACGATCAATTATACAGGGCCGTGAGCACGCTGTTCGCCATCGCGCTCGCTGCATCGGCGCCCGTCGCGGCGGATGCAGAGCTCATTCGGCCCTCGGTGCTGAAGGTGTTGATCGCACCGGCGATCAGCGGCGACTCGAACCCACGCGATCCCCAGCTCGACGAAAAAACGCTCGCCGGATTTTCAGGCGCGTTCACCGACGCAGCGATGGATACGTTTTTGTGGCGCAACTTCTTCGTGGTGGCGAATGAGGAAGCTGTCCAACAGATCAGTGAGCACGCAAAAGACGGAACGTGCCGCGGGGTGACTTGTCTCAGAAACGTCGCCTCCAACATCGGTGCGACACACGCGCTGTTTTCCAGCCTGACGAAGCTGAAGGATCGAAGTTGTATCGCCTTCGTCTCTTTGTACGATCTGTTGAAGAACAAAGAGCTGGTGCGCGAGCGGCGTGACATCCGGCCGTGCACCGCCGACAACGTGCTCAGCGCAGCGCTGGATTTGGGCAAAAAAGTGTCCGACGGTCCGCGCGCTCCCGTCGCGGTCACCTTGAACGTCACGCCGAAAGAGATCCGTTCGCTCGACATTCCCGACATCGAAGATCTGATCGTCTACGACACGACGGAAGCGACCGGCCCGCGAAAGAGCCGCGTCTTCACGCTGGAGCGGGCGCTCGAGATCTACAAAGAGCGGCACATGTTCGTCTTCGAGGACAACGATCGCCCCGATGGTGTGTTCTTGGCGCGCAACGGCCGGCTGATCAACGAGTGTGATGCGCGGCGTGCAGCGAGCGCAGCGCTCCCCCGCGAGGTGCGCGAGTACTGCGACGGCAACGATTGGGAATTCGCGTGGCTCGCGTTCCCTGTCGGCTTGGGGATCACGTTTTATTCGTTCGACAAAATCGACGACAGCGGCGGCGTGCTCGCGTTTTTGCTGGGCGCATCGATGACCGCGACCTCGGCGGCGTTGGCTATTTTGTTGAACGTCGACGCGACGGACGCCGACGATGGGGAACATTTTTCTGACCGCGACGCGCTGGAAGCGATCGTCGCCAAATCGAATTTGACGCTGCGAGAGGTCCTCGACCTGACCGAAGCCGAGGTCAAGGTAGCAGGAATGCGCGAGTGATCGCGGCGATCCGGTCGATCTCCTCCGAGGAGATCGAAGGCGCGATCGGCAGCGACAACACCTCTTCCGACGCGCGCTCCGCTTCGAGCAAACGTCTTCCGGTGTACGAAAAACATGGCTCTCGGTGCAGCGGACACGCATAGTAGATGGCGCTCGAAATCTCTTCCTCCGCCAACATCGCGCGCAGCTTTTCCCGCTCGCGCACGCGCACCGTATATTGATTGTAGACGTGTACGCCGCCGGCCCGCACGAACGGTGCTCCTGATCCAAAGGACAGGTCATAGATCCGGGCGTTCGACTGTCTTCGTTCGGTCGCGCGATCGAGGTGTTTCAGCTTCACCGCCAACACCGCGGCTTGCAGCGCGTCGAGGCGCGAGTTGAGCCCGAGCAGCTCGAAACGATCACCGGTGCGGCCGTGAACCCGCAATGCGCGTACTTTCGAAGCGCCGGCGTCGTCGTTGGTGAGGATCATTCCGCCGTCGCCGAGCGCGCCGAGATTTTTCGTCGGGAAGAAGGACAACACGCCGAAATCGCCGCGGGTTCCGGCGTAATCACCTGCGGCATCACGCGCGCCGATCGACTGTGCGGCGTCTTCGATCACCGCGATCCCCAAGCGGTGCGCGCGATCGACCAAGGCGCGCATCGGCATCACTTGGCCGAAGAGATGGACCGGAACGATGGCGCGTGTTCTCCCGGTGACCTGAGCGAAAATGCGCTCGAGATCTTCCCCGAGGTCGTACGTTTTTGGATCGATGTCCAAGAAGACAGGTACCGCACCGACGCGCGCGATCGCTTCGCCGGTGGCCACGAAAGAGAACGCGGTGGTGAGCACCTCGTCGCCCGGCGCAACGCCTGATGCGAGTAAGGAGATCAGCAGCGCATCCGACCCTGAAGCACATCCGATTGCGTGTTTGACGCCTAATTTCTCGGCCAAAGCGAGCTCGAAGCTCTCGACCTCCGGTCCGAGAATGAAGCGACCGCTCGCCACCACGCGATCGATCGCGGCGCGTAAGTCTCGCTCGATCGCCGCGTGTTCGCGTACGAGATCGATCATCGGGATCGCCCGCGTTTTCTGCACTGCGGCGAAGCGTAGCGCCCTACGGTCCGGCGTGCTACGACCCTTCGGATGAAGGCGATCCTCGAACAGCTCGGCATCGACAAGGTCAACTTCGGCGCCTGCGGCGACGACTTTTTCAAGCCCAACGGCGCGGAGCTGGTCAGCTTGAACCCCGCGACGGGAGAACCGATCGCCTCGGTGATCCAGGCGAATCGCGCGGATTACGCGAAGGTCGTCGATGACGCCGCGCGCGCTTTCGAGAAATGGCGCGACGTCCCCGCACCGAAACGCGGCGAGATCGTCCGTCAGATCGGCGACGCGCTCCGCGCCAAAAAAGAACCGCTCGCCGCGCTCGTCTCTTTGGAGATGGGCAAGGTCAAGTCCGAGGGCCTCGGCGAAGTTCAGGAGATGATCGACATCTGCGACTTCGCGGTCGGTCTTTCACGACAGCTCTACGGTCTGGCGATGCACTCCGAACGCCCGGGCCACCGCATGTACGAACAGTGGCATCCGCTGGGCGTCGTGGGGATCATCAGCGCGTTCAACTTCCCGATCGCGGTGTGGTCGTGGAACTCGGCGATCGCGGCGGTGTGCGGCGATTCCATGGTGTGGAAACCGTCGTCGGATACTCCGCTGACGGCGGTCGCTGTCCAAAAGATCATTCACCCGATCCTCGAGAAAAATGGGTGCAAAGGCGTCATGGGCTTGGTCGTAGGCAAAGGCAGCGAGGTCGGCGACGCGTTGATCAACGACCCGCGCATCCCGCTCATTTCGGCGACCGGCTCCTGCGACTTGGGCGTCAAGGTCGCGCAGGCCTGCGCCCCGCGTTACGCGCGTATGATCCTCGAGCTCGGCGGCAACAACGCGATCGTCGTGCTCGACGACGCAGATCTCGATCTCGCCACGCGCGCCATCTTGTTCGGCGCGATCGGCACTGCGGGCCAACGCTGCACCACCACGCGTCGCTTGATCATGCAGAAGGGCATCGCGCAGAAGCTCACCGATCGGTTGCTCGCGGCCTACAAACAGATTCGTATCGGCGATCCGCTCGACGCGAACACCAACATGGGCCCGCTGGTGAACAAGGGCGGCATCGAAGAGATGATGGCCGGTTTGGAGAAGGTCAAAGCGCAGGGCGGCGAGATCCTCTGCGGCGGAAAACGCGTCGATCGTCCGGGATTTTTCGTGGAACCAACCTTGGTCAAAGCGAAGCCCGAGATGCCGATCGTCTCCGAAGAAACGTTCGCCCCGATCCTCTATTTGCTCGAGTGCGATAACGTCGAGGACGGCATCCGCATCAACAATATGGTGCCGCAAGGTTTGTCGTCGGCGATCTTCACCCGCAATCTGCTCGCGGCCGAGGCCTTCCTCTCCGCGCGCGGCTCGGATTGCGGCATCGCCAACGTGAACATCGGAACTTCGGGCGCTGAGATCGGCGGCGCGTTCGGCGGCGAGAAATCGACCGGTGGCGGCCGCGAAGCCGGCTCGGACAGCTGGAAACAGTACATGCGCCGTCAGACGTGTACGCTCAACTACAGCAAAGAGCTTCCGCTCGCGCAGGGGATTAAATTCGGTGACTGATTTAATTGATCAAGCGCTGGCTGTCGCGCGCCGTGCGGCTGAGGTCGCAGCGGAGGCGTCGCTTGTGTACTTTAGGACAGGTACAGAAGTCGTCACCAAATTGGACCGCTCGCCGGTCACGCAGGCCGACAAGGACTCCGAAGCCGCGATTTTGCGGGTGATCCGCGAGGTTTTTCCGGAGCACAGCATCCTCGCCGAGGAGAGCGGTGAGCTCAGCGGTGATCCAAAGTACAGGTGGATCGTCGATCCGCTCGACGGCACCCGCGGCTTCACGCGTGGCGGAAGTTTTTGGGGGCCGCTGATCGGCTTCGAAGTCGATGGTGAGGTCGTCGCCGGCGCGCTGGGCATGCCGGTGCTCGGCGAGATCTATTGGGCGGCGAAGGGCCGCGGCTGTTTCAAGAACGGCGAACGCGTGCGCGTCTCGAAGATCGCCGACCTCGCCGACGCCACCTTATCGATCGGCGAGATGCAGCACCTCTTTCAACCGCAACACGTCGAAGGAATGCTCAGCCTGATCCGAAGTGCAGCTTCGACGCGCGGCTACGGCGATCCCGCGGGTCCGGCGATGGTCCTCAGCGGGCGCGCCGACGTGTGGATCGAAGCCGGCGTCAAAACCTGGGATCTCGCACCGATGAAGGTTTTGCTCGAAGAAGCGGGCGGAAGATTCACCGCCTTTGACGGTTCGACGTCGATCGAGACCGGCAACGCGATCGGCTCGAACGGCTTACTTCACGATCGCGTATTGGAAGCGCTGCGTTCGCGCGGCTGATCTTCGATCCGCAAGAGCGACATCCGCTCGAGCAACAACAACAAACCCGCGGTCATCTCCGCGTTCAAACCCGCGAGCGTCGGGACGTTGTCGAAAGTGACACCGTCGGAGAGTGTCCGCATGCCCGAAAGGACAGGTGGCGGCAAACCGTAGCTGTTGCGTTTCTCGTCGTAAGGCGCGACCACCCGCACGAAGTGATTGGTCACGCGGTGGGAGATATCGCGTTTGCGTTCCGCGCTGGAGCGCATCACCAAGCCGTAGGCGATCGCCGGACGGACATCGACATAGGTCGGGAAAAAGCGCGCTAAACGATTGATCCCCTCGCGCACCAACACCGGCGCTTCCGGTGCGTCGTAGAGTTGGTAGAGGCGGCGGCGCGCTTGTTCGGCGCAGGCGCGATTCAAGGTGTCTTCGTCGATCAATGCGCGCGCAATCAACTTTTGGCCGAGCAGAACGCCGTCGGTGACCGAGCGATCTGCGAGCACCGCGTCCAGATCGGCGCGCGACAAACGTTTCATTTCCACCAAAATTCCGCCGAGAAGCTGCGCGTCGAGGTGCCGGTAGGGAACCAGCCCGACCACCGCGCCCTCACGAAAAAACACGCGATCCACCTCGGGCAAGGCCCCGACATCGACGGCTCCGGTGAAGCGCGTTTCGTGGAAAGTGAGCAGCAATTCTTCGAGCGGGATATCGAGAAGCGTGAATCTGACTTCCGCTTCCGGACGCAGCGAACGCAGCGCCTCAACCACGGATGTCGGCCGCATGATCGGTCGAGGAGCATACACCGTTGTCGACTCCGGTTTCCACGTGTTAACCGCGCGGCATGACTCGGCTCGGAACCGCTGCCCTTCTTGTGCTCGCGTGCGCGGCGGCGGCCTCTTGTGACAACGCCAAAAAGAAGCCGGAAGCGATCCCGTATCCGAGCGTGAAGAGTGAAGGTGGAGAGGTGATCGCGACGGTCGGAAACGTCGTCATCACCTCGAAAGATCTCGAGAAGCGCATCGCACAACAATCGCCGTTCACCCGCGTGCAGCTGAAGGCGCCCGAACGAAAGAAGAAGTACGTCGAGAACGAGATCGAGATCGAGATCCTCGCGCAAGAGGGTTGGCGGCGTGGCCTGGCGGACGATCCGCGGATCATCGCTGAATTAAAACGAGCCGTCGTCCAACGCGTGATGAAGGATCAGATGGCGGAGATCGCCAAAAAGGTCGAGCTCACGGAGAACGAGCTGCGCGCGGGTTTCGAAGCGCGTTCGGCCGAATACAACAAACCGGAGTCGCTCAGGCTCGCGCAGATCAAGCTCGCGAAAGGCAACACGAAGCTGGCGAACGAGATTAGGACCAAGGTGCAAGAGGCGCACAAAAGGCGCGACGAAGGCATGTTCTCCGATCTCGCACGCAAACATTCCGAAGATGCGGCGACGCGCAACGGCGGAGGTGAGCTGCCGTTCCTCACCCGGGCAGAGCTGTCGGCCAAGCTGGGTGAAGATTCAGCGGACTATTGGTTCGACAAGGCGGAGATGGGCGAGACGGGAGCCTACGAAACCGACGATGCGCTCTACCTGCTCAAGAAGACAGGTCAACGCCGCGGCACGCAGCGCACGCTCGAACAGGTGAAGGCGCAGCTTCGCTCGCAGTTGATCAATGAGAAGCGGCAAAAAGCCTTCGCCGAGTTTGTCGATGAATTGCGCAAGACGCTCGGCGTGACGATCAATGAAGAGGCGATCGCCGAAATCGAAGTGAACCTCGATCAGCCGACCGAAACCGCGAGCACAGCCGCTGTGCACGAGGACGAAGAATGAAGCGCGCGCTCGCCCTCGTGTGTGGGTGCGCGGTCCTGGCCGCATGTCACGAGGTGCGCCTGCGCCACTCCGAACGCGCGGTGGTCGAGCTGATCTCCGCGCCCGAAACCGAAAACGCAGTTCCGCGCACCATGACCATCACCGAGGCGGACTACCGCCGCGAGCTGGCGCGCGTGCGTGTGGAGCGCGAAGGTGGGCTGACGGCTGCGCCGCTGTCGCTGGAGCTGAAACAAGCGATCTTGAACCGAATGATCGATCGCCGCTTGTTGAGCATGGAGGCGGAGAAGCTGAACGTGCACGCGTCGACGGTCGCAGTGGCGAACGAGGTCAACGCAATGCGGAAGTCGCTGCCGCCGAAAGACTTCGAGAAACGCCTCATCGACACCTACCAAACGGAGCGCGAGCTGGCGGCGACGATCGACGAGATCCTGACCGCGGGAAAATTGCTCGAGCAACAAGCGTTCTCCTCATTGAAAGTGAGCGAAGACGACGTGCGCAAACGTTGGGACTCCCGCCCCGAGGTGGAAAAAATGCACCCTGCGCGCGTTCATGCGGCGCAGATCGTGTTGCGGACCGAAGAAGAAGGCCAAGCCGTGGTGCAGCAGCTCAAGAAAGGCGCCGATTTCGCGGAGATGGCGCGCAAAAAAAGCGCGGCTCCGGAAGCGGTGCGCGGGGGCGACCTCGGTTGGTTCGAGGCGGGCGTGATGCCGCTGGTGTTCGACGAGGTCTGTTTCTCGATGAAACCGGGCGAAATCTCGGAGCTGACCGCATCGGAGTACGGCTTTCACATCTTCAAGCTGCTCGAAGCTGAATCCGAGCGGCCCTTGGCCTACGAAGAAGCGCGACCCGAGCTGTTGAGACAGCTCCGCGAGGAAGCGGCGCGCGAAGCGGAAACGAAATACATGGAAGAGCTGCGCCAGAAGGTGCAGATCGTGAAGAACCACCCGCTGATCGCGTCGATCGAATGAGAGAATGAGATGAATACGGCATTGGTAATTTGTTTCGTCCTGGCGACGGTTCCCGGTGAGCGAAAGCTCGTCGATCGCATCGTGGCGGTGGTGAACGACGAGATCATCACGCTCTCCGAGCTCGATGCGGCGACGAAGCCGTACATGGAGCCGAACGCGGACGCGCAAAAACAAGACGCGACCTACAAGAACGTCCTCGAGCAGCTGATCTCCGAAAAGTTGCTCTCGCAACAGATCAACGAAGCGAAGATCACCGCGGACGACGAAGAGGTCGAACGCGCGATCAAAGACATTCTTCGCCAGAACAACATCACCGAAGACGAGCTACGGCAGGCGGTCGAGGCGCGCGGGATGGCGATGAATCAATATCGCGAGGATCTGAAGCAGCAGCTGATCCGCTTGAAGATCATCGATCTCAAGGTGCGCTCGCGCGTGCAGATCTCCGACGCGGAAGTGAAGGCCGAGTTCGATCGTTTGAACGCCAATGAGCCGCGCGAAGAGCTGGTCAGCTTGCGGCACATCTTCTTTCGTTGGGGCGAGTCGCCGGATCCGGCGGAACGTGCGCGCGTGTTGAAAGCTGCACGCGACGCCCGCGATCGGGTCACCAAAGGTGAAGACTTCGCGGAGGTCGCCAAAGCGGTGAGCCAGGGACCGACCGCGGCCAGCGGCGGAGATCTCGGCGAAGTCAGCAAAAAAGGCCTTTTGCCCGAGCTTTCGCAGGTCGTGGAGCGCGCCGGCGTCGGCGAGATCAGCGAGCCGATCGAGACGAAGAACGGTGTCCATGTGGTGCGCGTCGACGCTCGCCGTTTGAAAGATGCGACGCCGTTCGCCGAAGCGCGTAACCCGATCTACCAGCGTCTCTACACGCAAGAGGTCGATCGCCAGATGAAAGTTTGGGTCGAAGAGCTGCGCGCGGACGCGGCGGTCGACGTTCGTCTGTAACCTGCCGAAGGACTGCTAAGATTTTTCGCCGTCGCGGATCACGCGCGTCAGCGGCGCCGGATCCGAAAAGTGCACGAAGGTGACGTCTCCGCCGAGCTCCGAAAGAAAACTCGCGTAGAGGCCGCGCACCGCGGGCGGACAACGAAGCTCGATCGCCAATGCATCGCCGACTTCTTCGTCGATCGCCGTGTGTACGCTTTTGGTATCGAGGAATCGTGTGCCGCGCGGATCGGCGATCCGCACCATGATCCGCGCCGAAAGATCGTCCGGCGGTGAATGCATCGGCACCACATCGAGCGACACACCCCGCGCGCGCATCGCTTGCGACACCGCGGGGATTGCGAGCGCCGGATGGTGCAACCTGATCGAAAGATCAATGACCTCCGCGCTTGCTTCGTCCAGCTCGTTTGCTTCGAGCGGCCCGCGCGACTTCGTCATCAGCTTGCGGTGCAGCGTGGTGTAGCGCTTCCGCTCTTCTTCGTTGATCAGGCACTCCTCGATGTAGATCTCGAGCTTGTCGAGCGCGCTCTTCGCGCCTTTGAGACGTTCGACGATCCGCGGCGTACTTTTGATCAGCGGAGGGCCGAAGCCGATCATGTAGCTCGCGACCCAAGGATGCGAAAATACGCGGCGCAAAGTCGGCGAAAGCGCGCGCAGACCGCCGCGCGGAACCACGATGGCGAATGAAACATGCTCCCGCGCCGGCAACATCACATCTTCTGTTTTTTGCCGTCCGAAGTCGTGTACTCCACAACCTCGAGCTGCAGCTCCCCGATCAACGAGGCCGCCGCCAAACCGGCTTCGCGCAGACCATCCGAATCGGAGAGCCCCTGCGTAAACGTAATGTGCGTCGCGTCGGCGAGATCCTGGCCGAACGTGGGATCCATCGCCACCCAGCGATCGCCCATCCAGACCTCGACCCAATTGTGGTAGCCGAAGAGATTGTTGCGCCCGCCGACGTAGACCAAGCCGGTCAACAAACGCGTGGGAATACCGGCGATCTTCGCGAGCGCGGAGAACAACACCGCGTGTTCGGTGCAGTCACCTTCCCCCGTCTCCAGCGCTTCGGTCGCCGTCGCAAACGCGCGCGCCAAAGTTTTCTGTTTGATGTGCCCATACACGAAGGAGTTGATCTTCTTCGCGGCCAACCACGCGTCTTTTTCGTCGCCGACGACGCGCGCCACCGTCCCCTTGAGCTTCTCGTCGCTGAGCGGCTCGTAGGACGTCTCTTTCAAGAACGGTTTCATCTTCGCGTCGGTGATCGGAAGCCGCGGCGCTTTCACCGGCGCATCGAGCGCCGCGACGTGCACTTCGACCGCATCTTTGCCTGACGGTTTCCCCTTCTGCCGTCCTCCGAACAACACCTTCGGCGCTTTGCCCGACTGACCGCGCATGCGCACGACGATTTCTTCGAGCTCGTTGTTCGGCGGCAGCGGACGTTTCACGCCGAACTGCGCCGCGGCGAAGAGGTCGACCTTTTCGTCGATCACCAGCGCTTTTTCGCGCGTCGACCTCACCAACTTGGCGCCGAGCGCCTCCATGGACAGCTCGAGCGTGGTGCCGTTCGCCAAGATGATCTCTTTGCTGACGATCGATGAGACCTGACTCTCGACGACGAACGCCGGTCCTTCGGGACGTTTCTCCGCCGACAACACTTTGATGGTGAAGTCTTTGACCTCGCCGTCTTCTTCGATGATCGCCTTGCCCTTGAGCTCTTTGCCGACCTTCAGATCCTTCAAGATCTGCGTGGTCATCGAGGTCGCGAAGATCGTGTTCGGCTCGAGCGCGATCTTGCGCTCCTTGAGGTTGGTGCCGACCGCATGCCGCACCACGAAGGTGTTGCCGTCGCGATAACCTTCGCTGGTGCGCGTGTCGCCGCCTTCTTGCCGCGTGTGCGTGTAGCGCATCGGCTTGCCATCCGGCTCGCTCCACGCATCGATCACCGACTCGATGTGAATCGGCTGCTGCGTGCGGCGCACCTTGATCACGATCCACTGCTTCACGTGGGTCGCGGGGCGATCATTCACCGTCGTCGGCGAACGTTCCGTGTAGGAGAATCCGACTTTTTGGCCGTGAAAGAAGAACTCGTACCAATCGCCGGTGCTCTTTTCATCGGGCAGCGCGGAAGGTTTTTGCGCGTACGCGGCCGCGGACAAAGCGCAGACCAGCGCGACAGCGAACACACGCGTGAACAACCGAAACATCCAATTCACCTCATACCCTGCTTTTGGCTCGCTTGTAGAGCCGATACGCGATGTACGACGCGACAAGAACACCGGAGATGATCGCCAGGACACGACTGTAGACGGCGAAGGTGGCCTCGATCTTCTCCCAGTTCCCGCCGAGGGTCGTCCCGAGCAGGAGCAACGCCAACGACCAAACCATATTGGAGATGAGCCCGAAGAACATCACCCGGCCGATCGGGAGCTGCGCGGCACCGGCCGCGATGAACGTCACCGAACGGATCCCGGGAAACATGCGATTCACGACGATCACCAGCATTCCGTAGCGGTGCAGGCGATCGAGGAAACGATCGAAGCTTCCGCGTCCGGTGAGCCGCTCGATGAGATGTTGTCCGCGCACACTGCCGTCGGGCCGGCGCAGCCAGCGTCCGATCATGTAGTGCGAGAGCGCGCCGAGAAAGCCACCCGCCACCGCGACCACGTACACCGTCGCGAAGCTGTGCCGGCCAGCGACGACGATCAGCGAGCCCGCGAGGACGATCGAATCGCCCGGCACGATGGGCAACATGTATTCGAGCGCCGCCGCGGCGAACAAGACGACCAGCGGCCAAACGCCGCCGCTCGACTTCACAAACTCGAGTACGTCGTCCATGAAGGAGGCCGGGAGCGTTCAGCCGCCGCTCTTTGGAGTCAATTCGCGACCGAACAATCGATCGAGGCGCGAAGCCTCCATCGGTACGAGCAGCGTGCGCCCTTTCGCCACGCTGACGCGTCCCGCCGGATCTCCCTTCGTCTTCTTCACGTAACGAGCCTCGGTGTACACAACCTCGACCTTGGTGTTCGTCTTCCCGCCGGAGTAATGCGCGGCGAGCAACGCGGCGTCGTGCAACGCTTCCGTCGAAGGCTTTTTCCCTTTTTCGACTTTGAGCAACACGTGCGCGCCTTGCGTACCGCTCGCGTGCAACCAAATGTCATCGCCCTTTGCGAAGCTCAACGTCAGGCGATCGTTCTCTTTTGCGCCTTTGCCGACGCGGATCTCACTTCCGTCGATCGCCGTAAACCTGCGCGAAACGCGGTCGATCGGCTTTTTCTTCTCGGCTTGCGCCTCTTCTTCTTTTTCCACGCGCGCCGCGGGCTCGCCCTCTTCCGCGAGCATCACCAGAACATCGCGATCCGCTGCCAGAATACGCGCGTTCATTTCGAGCAGCGCTGCGAGCTGTCGTTCGATCCCCGCGAGGCGTTTCGCCACCTGCGGTAGTCCGCGCTCCGCTTTTTTCGCACGCTGGAAGAAGCGCTCCATGTTCGCTTTCGGCGACAGCGCAGGATCGAGCGCGACGCTGACCTCTAGTCCCGTGCTCCAATCCATCACGCGGACCTCGCTCTGCCCCCGCGCGAGCTTCGACAGCTCGGACTTCATCAGCTCACCGCGCGCCTTCATCTTGTCCATCTCCACGAGCCGCGCACGATCGCGCACCAGGTTCTCGGCGAGCTTGCCGAGCTTCTTCACCTTGGCTGCGTTTTGCTTCAACAGGCGCGCGCGCAGCTCTTCGCTGCGATCTTCCGGTTCACGCGTCTCGATCTCGGGAAGCGTATCCGGCATCGGGGGCACCGGCGTCCCGGAAGGCAACATCCACTCGAGCTTGTTCGCGCTGATCGACAGCCGCGCATCACGCGCATCGATGATCACCGCGCGCTTGTCGCGGTCGATCGACACCAGCGGTTTGCTCTCCAGACGTTTGCGCAACACGCGCTGCAGCTCACCGCCGGCGATCGCGCGTGGAGGACGCGCAGCGACCGCGTAGATCTGTTGCGGCGAAACCAAGAGGCGAAGCGTGCGTCCGGGAAATCGAAGCTCGAGAACGACCGTCGCCTTGGCGACCAGATCGACGCGCTGAATTCGACCGCCGTAGAGCGCTGCGTACCAATCCATGTCCGCTGTCCCTAGCAAGAGAACCGCTCCAAGAAATAGCGGCCCCAAAAAGAGAAACGGCCCGCCTCTCGAGGAGAGACGGGCCGTTCCAAGGCTCAACGGTGTGAGCGTGCTAGCTATTCAGCCGCTTCCGGCGCTGCCGCCTTGCGGCCGGCCTTCTTGCGACGTCCGCCCTTCTTCTTCGCGGCGCCCTTACGCTTCGTTGCTTTCCGCTTTGCACCCTTCTTCTTGGTTGCTTTGCGGCCCGCAGCTTTGCGCTTGGTGCCCTTCTTCTTCGTTGCGCGTTTCTTCGAGGCCTTCTTCCTTCTGGCTGCCATCCGATACCTCTCTTCAGTCTCGTTTGATTCTGCACTCGATGAGTGCGCCGAGACGTAAAGTTGAGATGAAAATACGGATTGACGGCAGCGATGTCAATAATCGCGCGCAAAAGATCTTACTGATCTCTCGATCAACTGTTCTTTGGATCAATGATCGCGAACGTGATCAGAACTGTTTGATCGTCTCGAAGAGTCGTTTCGAGATCACGATGCGTTGGATCTGACCCGTACCTTCAAAGATGTCGTACACCTTCACGTCGCGGAACCATTTCTCCACTAAAGCATCACGATGATTGCCTGCTGCGCCCATGATCTCGAGCGCATCGATCGTCGCCGCTTGTGCAACTTCCGCTGCGAACGCCTTCGACATCGACGCTTCCATGGTGTTCGGCAAACCTTCGTCGGCCATCGATGCAGCCTTCCACACGAGCAAACGTGCAGCAGCGAGACGGCGCTCAGTTCGCCCCAACATCTCGCGAATTGCGGCATAACGCGGCAACGGACGCGATAACATGTAGGCTTCTTTCGCAAAGTCGCGCGCACGTTCGAATGCAGCGCGACCGATCCCGACAGCCATCGCAGCCACCAACGGACGCGTGTTGTCGAACGTCTTCATCGCCGTCTTGAAGCCGCCGGACGTTCCTTCGTACGCGCGTTCACCGCCGAGCAGATTGTCCGCGGGCACGCGACACTCTTCGAGCACCAGCTCCGCCGTCTCCGATGCACGAAGGCCCATCTTCTTTTCGATCTTGCCGACCGAAAATCCCGGCGTTCCTTTCTCGACCACGAACGCGCGATGGCCCGCGCGACCAAGCGACACGTCGACGGTCGCAAAGATCACCGTCCAATCCGCGCGCGCTCCGTTGGTGATGTAACACTTCCGACCATTGAGTACGTAGTGATCACCATCTTTGATCGCGGTCGTTTTGATTCCCGCGACGTCGCTGCCTGCGCCGGGCTCGGTCAGTCCGTACGCACCCCAATGCAGCTCATCTTTGTTTTTGAACGGCGCGAAGAATCGTTTCTTTTGTTCCGGTGTTCCGGTGATGCGCACGGGCGGTCCGCCCAATCCCGGGCCGGGAAACGCGAGGATAATCGCCGCGTCTCCCCACGCCATCTCCTCCGCCGCGATACACGCGATGCGGCTCGTTTGTTTCGTGCCTTTGCTGTCTTTGCTCTCCGCAACATCGGTGAGCTCACCTTCCGGCGTCACCGCGACGCCGCCGGTGATCCCCATCGATTGCAGCTTGAGCAAGAGCTCCGCGGGCACCGTATGCGCGCGATCCGCTTCCAAGGAAAATTTGCGCAGCTCGTTCTCCGCCAACCAGTGGAGGAGGTTCCTGATGTTTTCTTGTCCGTCTGTCAGCTTGAAATCCATGACTTAACCTCAGTCCTCAGATGAACACCGACTGCATCTCCGGCATCGGTGCGTCCTCTTCCAGCCGGAACGAGCTCCCCTCGAGCGCGATACGTCCGATCAAGAGATCGCAAGCTTGATGCGGCATCGCGTGCGCCATGTGTGCTTTGGCGTCGCGCATCCACTTTTCCACCGGGAAGTCTTGAATGAACCCTGCGCCGCCCAGGATCTGCACGGCGTTGTTCGTCACGAACATCGCGCCTTCGTGGCACTCGGCGATCGCCATGGCCGCGTATTTGATCGCGTCCTCGTCGTTCTGATCGAAGGACCATGCCGCCCGCTGCACCATGGTCCGCATCGCTTCGACGCGAGTCGCCATGTCCGACGCCAAAAACGCGATCGATTGAAAATGCGCGATCGCTTTACCGAACGCATGCCGTTCTTGCGCATAGCCGCGCGCGTATTCAAAGGCCGCGCGCGCCACTCCCACGCTGCGCGCCGCACCGATCACCCCGATGCGGGTCAAGGTCTCGAGCACCGCGCGATCGAAACGATCATCGGCGCCGCTCAGTCGTGCATCCGCGGGCAGCAGCGCACCTTCGAGCGTCAGCTCCACCGTCGGTGCAGCCGCGAGACCGAGCCCTTCGACGCGCGAGGAAAATCGCGCGCTGTTGTTCTTTTGTGCGGCGTCGAGATCGATGGCAAACGCCGCCGGCATCACCGCGCCGCTCTTATGCTGTGCCCGCGCAAAGACCACGGCGGCACCGGCTCTATCGCCGAGCACGATCTCGGCCTTCACGCCGTTGAGCCGCCACGATCCATCTTTTTGTTCTTCGGCGAACGTGCTGAAGGTGCCGGGCTTCGGCTTCACTTCGGACCACGCGAGCGCGCCGCGCTTCTTCGACTCGAGGAGCTTCGGAATCAGCCGCTCCTTCTGCTCATCCGTTCCCAGCGCGAGCACTGCGGTGACGAACGGCGCGGGCGACGGGAGCGCGAGCGCGATCCCCATGTCCCCGAAAGCGAGCTCTTCTTCGACGACGATTCGCCCGACCAAACCTTGGCCGAGCCCGCCGTACGTTTCGGGCACGTCGACCAAACCAAGGCCAAGCTCGTGATACTGCGCCTCGAGCTCGGCGGAGATCGCGCCGGCCTCCTCGGCCTCGCGCAGCTTGGGACGAATGTTTTGTTCGGCGAGCTCTTTCGCCGTGTTCCGGAACATCGCGAGGTCTCCGGAAAGCTGGAAGCTGATCATCGATGCGCTCCTTCAAAGTATGGAGTGGTACTCCACAGTTTTCGAAGCGCATGTTCGGCAGCGTTGACTCGAAAGTCAATCCACTGACCTTCGAGTGTGCCGCTCCCTGCGGGAGGGAGAAGGTGGATCTGCGCGACCCGCCGCTGGGCTCAGTAGCCGAGGACCTTGAGCGCCGCTTCCAGCTCGACGTCGCGGCCGGCGGCGACATCCGCGCGCGTGGGTTGGACGACGACGTCCGGGATGATCCCGACGCCGTGAAAGGTGCTGCGATCCTCGTTCACCACTTCCATCCCGGTGAACGTCACGCCGAACCCCGAGGGCAACTGCATGCCGGTGAGGTTGCCGTTCGTTCCGGCGCTCCGCCGCCCGACGACCGTCACGCGTTCATTCTGCACCAAGATCGAGGAGAACGTTTCGGCCGCCGACACCGAACGATGGCTGACGAGCAGCACTGCAGGTCCGGTGAATCTGCGCAACAGTGACGGCGCTGCAGGCCAACGCGATTCGTTGATCGAAAGGGCACCTGGTCCTTCGTACAGGGGGATGCGGAACCACGAGGACCACACCATCTCATCGATGATCCGCTGCAGAACGTCTGCGAAGTTGAATCCTGGATAACCGCGCATGTCGATCACCGCGGCGTTGATGGGCGCGGTACTGGTCAAGGTTCGGTGGAAATCAGCACCGCCGTTTATGTCGTCCATGTTCACGAACAACACATCTTCGTGGCCCAGATCGGCGAGCCTGCTCGATGGACGCGTCGCCGGCGCAAAGAGCTCTCGCGCGGCGGTGCGCGTTCCGGTGACGGTCAAGGTGTCGATCGTTCCGTCCGGCTTCTCGAATTCGAAGGTGATCGGGCCCGCTGCGGTTTGCAGGCGCCCGCTGGCCAACGCCCAGCGATGACCGATCGTCGAAGCGCTCACCCGCTCGAGCCACTCGTCGATCACTTCGCTCACCGGACGTTCGTTGAACCGAAGCAGCTTCGAGCCGCGCGGAATGAGCTCTTCGTGCGCGGCACGAACCACAACTTCACCGTCGAGCTGGTCGAGGATCAGCGGGAAGGAGGTGGTGATGCCGCGAGCGTTGTGGAAGTCGTAGACGGCGGAGTGACCGTCGTCGAGCACGTGGGTAAAAGCGCGGATCGTTCGATCGACCACGACGCCGTCGACCGGATCGGGGTCGAAGCGCGGGAGCAGCTCCAACAGACGATCGTCGATGCGGTCACCCACCACGGGAAAATAGGGAAAAAAGAGGCGCATCGCTCCGTGCAACGAGAGCAGCGAGGCGCGCGCATATCCGCGCGAAAAATTCGAGGGCCACGGCGTCACGTTGGCCGGCGGAACCGCGAGCACCGCACGATCGGCCGCGAGCCGGCCAAGCGGCTCAATCGGCGCTTCGAGGTCCAAGGTGGCGAGCGCGAGCTCCGCGTCTTCCGCGGGTACATCCGCGGGAATGACGTCGGGCCAGCGCGCTGTCCCAAAGTACAGGTCGGCTGTCCGGTAGCCGAGCGCGTGCGCTCCGATCGCATGAACATCAGACTCCGCGACGGCACTGTGAATGTCCGCGCCGATGACCCGTGCGCGGGCCGCGAGGCGCAACGCTCCCGCGAAGCGTGCAACCGCCGGCGCCATACGTTCGCCGGTGAGCACGACCAGCGGCGCTCCGGTCACCGACGATCCTGCGTAAGTCACCGTGTGGTCGACGAGATCGACGTCGTAGATATTGGTTCTCGACACCACTTCATCCCGCAGGCCCAGGTGGCGCCGGGCCGTCTTGCTCGCACCGTCCAACGAGGACGTGAGCACCACATTCGCTGCGCGCGCCAACGCGTCGTTCAGCTCGGGTGTGGAGGGCAGATCGCGAAGGTCGAGCGCGATCAAATCCGCGTTGGTCGGAAGCTCCACCTCACCGATGCCCGGCCGGACGATCGCCACGTAACCATTCATCCGCACCGACGCGTTTTCGAGCGGCGCATCGTCCGCCGTGACCACACACGCAGAGCGAAGCGGCGCGACGAAGCGATACAAAGTCGCTTCGATCCCCGTGAGCAGCAACGCCTCTTCTTCGGCGAGCGCCTCGGCGAACGCGCGATCGACGGTTTCGTAGTCGAGCTCGGCGCTGAAGAAGCGCATCTCGGCGTGCGCGACCGAGAGATCGACCGCCGGCACGTCCGTGCCGCTCGCCGGACCGCGCAGATGATCGCAGAACGCGTGTTGTTCGATCGGCGCAGCGCCGGAGTCGGGTTCAAGCACGCCGGCATCGGCGACCGCCGCGTCGTCTTCGATCGAGGCGTCGGACGAGGCCGAAGCGTCGGACCCGGTCGCTGCGTCGGCGGCCGAGAGCGGTTCTTCTGTTTCGGAGGAGCACGCGAAGCAAAAAGCCAGCGCGAGGAGGCTGAAACGGCGCATCGGCCGAGAGACTAAACGGTCGGGGCCGGTCCTAGGTATGGGAGATGATGATCGCCGAGGTCGCGCCGGTGGAGACCAGGCCATAAGCGGGCGAAATTCTTTTCGAGATCAACGCAAGCGCGAGCGCGGGCGTGGCTCCGGAAGGAATTTCGGCGCTGAAGATGAGGCCGTCGAAGGCGACCGAGAGCTTGCCGCCTCTCGCGAATTCTCCAGAGATCTCGAACCCATCAGCGCCTGAGCGCGCGATCCGCAGCCCGGAATCCGTGGAGCGCACGAAAGAAATTCGGACGTCGGGGACTCGAAACGGAACCACTTTCGCGGCTCCCGTGCTCGATGACTGCCGCCTCACCACCGCCTCGCGCACGCGAAGTCGCGAAAGCGATGCCGGCGCGAGCTGCTCGCCGTCGCCGATCGGCCGGCGCACCGGAGGCAAAGCAGAAGCAAAATTCTCTATGGTTTCAGAGCGTTCCCGAACAGGCGCGCGTCTCAGCGGCACCCGGCGAACCGCGCGGACCTCGGTCAGAGTGTCGTGTTTCTCCAGATCCGCGCGAAGTTGTAGGGCCGCTAGCACCATATGGGACCGAAGTGGTTATCGGTCCTACACGGCGAAGGTTGCGTGACCCGTCGCTTAGAGGAGGCAGGAGCAGTTGCCGAAGACGCACATCGCCATGGGATTCATGGTGCACGGCTGCATCAACACCGAGGAGCATTGTTCGTAGCAGAGGCCGAGCGCCTCCACGCATTGCGTGTTCGCCGGGCAATCCGCGTCCACCGTGCACGGTCCGCAGACGCCTCCCGCCGGTGCTTGGCAAGTATGGGTCGGATCGCAAACACCGCTCGCGCAGTCCGCGTTCGTGCGGCAACCGAGACGGCACATGCTCGTCTGCGTGTCGCAATACCTGTCGTTCGGACAGTCGACGTCGGCGGTGCAGGTGCCGCTGCTCGCCACCATACATTGACCGGTCATCGTGTCGCAGGTTTCGTTCTGCATACACAAGCTCGGCGTGTTGATGCAGTTCTTCGGAACACAAACGTGTGAAGAGGGATCGCAGAACTGCGTCGCGTTGCACTCGGTGCCGTTCGGGCACGGCGTCCCGTTGATACACTTTCCTTGGCTCGGGCTGCCGGCCATCAGATCGCAGATCAGATTGTACGGCGTGCATTGCGCGTCGCTGGTGCAGCCGGGCGCGAGCTGACAGCTCTTCGGCGAGATGTTCAGCGTGCAAAACTCACCGACGTAGACGCCGTTGTCCAAACAGTCCGGGTCCGTCTGGCATTCATCTTGTTTCGGGCGGCATGAGCCCGGAGTGCCCATCGAAGTATCGCATTCACACGCGTTGTTGGCGCAACCGGGCTGCGAGTTGCAGTCGCCGTCGATGTTGCATCCGGTGCTGCCGAAACATTGGCCGGTGGCGCCGTTACAGTCGGGACGATCCGCGGGGCAATCGTTCGGCGAGAGGCAGCGCGAAGGCGGCGGGCAACACGAGCTGTTTTTGCAGACCTGATCCGAAGGACACTCGGTCCGATCGGCGCACGTTCCGCTGCAGGTGGTGTTCGTGCCCGCATCCGCGCCGCCGATGGCAACGCAGGTGAAGTCGAACTGACAGGTCTGTCCTTCTGGACACTCGCCCGCGTGGCGCCCGTCGCACTGCACGCAGTAACCGCGAATCGTGTGACAGATTTTGCCGTCCGCGCTGCACTCGTCGTCTGTCGTGCAGGTGGACACAGACTCGCAGAGTCCGGAGACACATACGCCGCGACCGCCGCAGTCGGCCGTCGTCGTGCACGCAGTGACGTTCGAGCCCGCGTCATCCTTCGGTGTGCTCGGACCAAACTTTTGATCGCGACAGGAAAGGGACAAACCGGCGACTAGCGCCAAAAACACCAATGTGGATCGCATGCCTCGCAAACCATTGCGTTGTCCGGCAAAGACGCGCATCCGCCCGTCGTCCGATTCCGCTGGCCCTAGTCGACCGATGTGACGTTTGCTCACCTGTTGTCGGTTCGTGCCAACGCCACCACCGAAACCGTGCGCGCGCCCGCTTCGAGCAGCACCCGAACGCAGGCGGTCGCCGTCGCGCCGGTGGTCACGACGTCGTCCACCAGGACCAGATTTTGGCCGCGAACCGCGTCTGGACCGGCAGAAATCAAGGCTTTTACGTTCGCGATGCGTTCGCTCTTCGCGAGTCCCACCTGCTCTCGCGCATCGCGCCGCACCAGGGCACGCGAGAGGATCCGGTAGGGCATGCCGCGCAGGAGCTCGCGCGCTTGGTTGTAGCCTCGATCCCGCAATCGCGACGGGGACAACGGAACGGGCACCAGCGCGTCCACTTTTTCGAGCTCGGTGAACAGCGGCAAGAGCGCCTGAGCGAAGGGACGGCCCAGCTCCGGCACGCCCCGGTACTTGAAGCGGTGAATGGCGAGCGCCACCGCGCCGCCGTACGCGAAACGCGCGCGAGCCGATCCTGTACCTTCGATCAGGAAGGGCGCGACAGGCTGCACCGAGAGCGCGCACGTCGAACAGAAGAGCTCCTCGCTGATGCGCCCGCACGCTGCACATTGCGGAGGGAACACTGCGCTCGCGAGGCTCTTGAACAGCGACTCGAGATCAAAGCGTGCCGTCACTTGTGGTACGGCTCGCCGCGCATGATCGTGCATGCACGGTAGAGCTGTTCCGCGAGAATGAGTCGCGCGATGCGGTGAGGCAAGGTCATTCGCGAGAGCGACCACGTCTCTTTCGCGCGCTTCGAAACGAATTCCGGATCGAGGCCGTTAGGACCGCCGATGATGAACGCCACCGAGCTGCGGCCTTCGTTGGCCCACTTCTTCAACCTGTTCGAAAGATCAACGGAGCTCAGCTCTTTGCCGCGTTCGTCGAGCGCGACCGAATGTTCACCTTCGGAGAGCGCCTTTTCGATGCGCTCCGCTTCCACCGCGCGCACGCGGGCCACGGGCGTCGACGTTTTGGCGGGCTCTTCCTTCAGCTCGACGACGTCGATGGGAAAGTATCGCGCGATCCGCTCCACATAGACGTTGGCGGCTTCGATGATCGGCTCGTTCTTGTCTTTGCCGACGATGATCAGACGTAGCCGCACGGGCGCTGAATATCATATGCTCCGCCCGAAAGTGCGGATTGCGCTGTTCTCGGATGTGCACGGAAACGCGGCCGCGCTGCGAGCCGTGTTCCGCGCGATCGATCGCCTGGAGCCGGATCGGATCTTTGCGCTCGGCGACATCGTCGGCCGCGGCCCCGAGCCGAATGAATGTGTCCGCATACTCAAGAAGCGCGGCGTGTTGTTCGTGCGCGGAAATTGGGACGAATGGGTGGCCGGCGTTCCCGGATGGGAAACGCGCGCGAAACGGCGAGCACACGTCGAAGCGGCGCGTCGCTTGATGGGCGCGGCGGAGATCGAACATCTGCTCGAAGGTCCCGCGACGCGAAAGATCTCGATCGCCGGCGTGACGCTGTTTATGGCGCACGGCAGCCCGCGCAACCCGGTGGAGCTGCTCGGGCCGGAGACTTCGGAGGAACAACTTCGCGAAGCGATCGAGCCCGCGGAAGATGCCGGGGTGATCGCGCTCGGACACAGCCACCGTCCCTTTGTGCGCGAGATCGACGAGAGGCTGGTGCTCAACACCGGCACGGTCGGTTATCCCTTCGACGGCGATCCGCGCGCCAGCTTCGCGTTGCTCGAGATCGAAGACGGACGGCCGCACGCAGAGATCGTGCGCGTACCCTACCCGCTCGGAAAAAATCTGCGCGCGCTCGATCGTGCCGTGGACGCGGGCGCGATCCCCGCGCAGCTCGCACACCGTTACCGGCGCGCCTTGCTCGGCGAAGGTGATGCGCTCGAGACGCCGGCGCAACGCGATGAATGCGGCGGTGAAGCGCTCTTGCGGTTGATCGCGCCTGCGGTGCGGCGCGCGTACGGCGGCGAAGCGACGCCGGATACACTTCATGCGTTGTTGCGCGCGGCCGACATCGCGATGCCCGCGCTGCACGCGAAACGCGCACGGCCCGCGCGTGAGAGCTTGGTCGACGAGCTCACGCGCCGCGAACATCTCGGGTTCGTGGAATCGCTCGCTCGCCGCGCGGACTATGAAGATGCCCCGGTGCTCGCTTCTTTGGCGCGATTGCGCGCGCGGCGTTGGACGAAACGTCTCGATGATCTCTATCCGGCCGACCGGCGTATACGGCTTGGGCTGGTTTGGCTCGAGCTGGCGATGTTACCGCGCGACCATTCCGCATCGATCGCCGAGCTGCTCCAGCAGGCGAAAGAACCGGTGATCGAGAAGGTCGACGTACGCGCATGGTCGGAAATTTGGGCAAAACGCGCGCGCGACGACGGCGAAGACAAAGTCCGCGCGATCTTCGCGTCTTTTGGAGGTTCGGGTGCAGAGTGATCTTTCGATCAGGTCATTGTGTTTGGCGTTCTTCTTCTCCGCGTGTACGTGCGGCGAGGAGCAGAAGAAGCCGGTGGAGTTCGTCCCGCTCGACACCAAAACCGGCGGCGCCGAAACGCTCTACGACACCAACGTAAAGCCGGTGTATCCGGCCGACGCAAAACCGCACCCGCTCGCGGAACGTTTGTGCGCCGCCCTGCAGACGATGCCCGTCTCGCGCCGAGCCGAATGTTGCAGCGTGAAACCGGGCGTGATGCTCACCAACGAATGTGTGCGCAATTTGAGCGGCGCCTTGGCGTCGAGCGCGGTCAGCTTGGAAGAGAGCGAAGTCGCCGCGTGTGAAGAGGCGATGAAAAAAGATCTCGAAGGGTGCGATTGGGTCGGTGGATTGAACCGCGAGCCGCCCTCCGCTTGTCTCGGGGTCATCAACGGCAACATCAAACAAGGCGAGCCGTGCCGCTCTTCGCTCGAATGCGGCGACGGCTTTCGTTGCCTCGGTTCGGGCCCGACCGATCTCGGCAAGTGTGGTCCACCGCTCCCCGCCGGACGTTTGTGCAACACTGCGGTCGACACTTTGGCCACGTACACGCGGCAGGACGATCTCGAGACCCGTCATCCCGCGTGCCAAGGATTTTGCGATCGCAACCGCTGCTACGACGCGGTGGCCACCGGCGGCGAATGCAAAGTGAACGTGCACTGTGGGAAAGGAAACCGCTGCAAAGACGGTCGTTGCATCGCTCAACGATTTGCAGCGCTCGGCGAGCTCTGTCTCGGCGGCGACTGTCCTCCCGGCACACGTTGCGCCGGCAAGAAGTGTATGACGCCGATGAACGAGGGCGAAAAATGCGTCACCGACTTCGAATGTAAAGGTGCCTGCATCAGCGGAAAATGCGCCAAGAGCTGCAGCGGCCTCCCTCTGATCTTTAGGCCAGTCACCAAAACCGCGACCGCGCCGAACTAAGGCACCACCGCGACGCCGTTCACGAAGTCGTACGCCAAACCTCCATAGGCCGCGCCGTTTTGCAGCTGCTCCGCGGTGTTCTCTTCCATACTGCGGAACATTTCGACGTAGTCGTTGTTGCCGCCGGATCCGCCCTTCAGCTGGCCGATCCAGTGCGCCCACGTATACCAAGCTTCGTCATAAACGCCGGGCGTCACTTCCGGAAGACCTGGCCAAGCGACCAGGATGGTTCCAAACGGTGAATCTGCGGTCGCTTCCTCGGGCGCCGGCATCGCCGCGTAGTTGCCGTTGTTCGCGTATCCCTGCTGGATGTTGTGCAGCACGAATTGCGAGAACATGACGATGTTGTAGTACGGATCGCGCATCAGACGTTCGACATCGACGTTGGCCATCGGTACAGGTAGCCGCGAATCCGGTACGATCGGCCGCGAGTTGTTCAGACCGGGGAAGATGAAGCCGTTGTTTGGGTATCCTTCGCCCGGAACGAGCTCCCCGTTCCGAGTGATCGTTAGTCCAGGTACGCCGAGCAGATCGTTCTCGGTGAACGTGAGCTGCATGATGCCCAGACCATAAGTATGGAGGCCGCCGGCGCGAAAATCGTCGCCGATGGCCACCGGAATCTGGACACCGTCGATGGAAATCGTCGCCCAACCGTTCTCTCCGCTGAGACGTTGTTCCGCTTCGATCGTCAAACCACTGGTGCTCTGAATCGCTTCGCCGGGAAGCACAAATTGCCGCGGATAAGGCTCGACGTAGTAGGTGCCCAACCCTTCGCCGAAGGCATACGCCCGCGTGATCGACGAAGGGACCCCGGTGAGGATCTCCGCGGCCTCGAACATGATCAGATAGTCGTTCTCGCTGAAGGAGGTCTCGCCGTTCATCGCGCGTGCGGAGATATCGTCGGCCGCGGCCAAAATCGCGGCGTCGCGCTCCTCTTCGGTCATGTTCTCCACTTCATCGACGTCGACCGCCGGCCCGGTGTACGCGGGCTCGACAGGTGCGTCGGCCGGAGGATCGGCGACGAATTCCTGCACCACATCGGTGACGACACGTTCGACGAGACGCAGCGCATCCAACTGTTCGACGATGACTCGGGAAACAAGGCGGGTGATGAACATGTGCCGCGTTATCGCAGCGATCGTGCCAGCGCTTCGGCCAAAGCTCGCGAGATACACGCGTGGGCAGGTGAACCGGATCGAGTGCTACTTCGCGGCGCGCGCACCGTGTTCTGCCAACAACAGCTTCGCTTCCGCGACGGCGCCCCGATGAAACCCGGGCGACATCGCCAATGCGGCTTTGATCTTGGCGAGCCCCATTTCCGTCTCGCCCAAAGCGAGCAGGATCGCACCGTGGTGATAGGTCAACGACGGATCTTTGGTGCCGTGTTTCGTCGCCTGTTCGATCGCCGTCTTCGCCTCTTGGAATCGGCCCAGCCGGTACAGCACCCAAGCATGCGCATCGTGTGTGTAGAGATCGCCTCTGGACTTCAGCTCCTTGGTCACCAGCGCCAATGCTTCTTCGAGGTCGCGATTTTCGACCGCAAAAAACGCCGCTAAAGTGCGCTTGTCCCCTTGGCGCCCGATCTTCACCGTCTCCGCATAGGCGTGGGCCGCCTTCTCTGTATTCCCGGCCGAGCGTTCCGCATCACCCCATACCCAGGAAGCTTCCGCGAGGCGCGCCTTCTCATATGATCTTTTGGCCAGGTCAGCCGAAGACGCAAAATTGCCGAGCGCCAGCTCGACGCGGGCCTTTCCAAGCAAGGCCGGCGCATAATCCGGGAAGCTCGACAACGCGCGATCGAAGCCTGCGCGTGCACCTTCATAGTCGCCTGCGTGGAAGAAGATCTTCGCCGCTTCCGTCGTCACCCATGCCCCCGGCTCGGGATCGCGTTGTCCTTGGCCCGCATCCATCGCCAAACGGATCGACTTCTTCGCCTGGTCGACGTCGCCGTAGATCCACTGGAGATACGAAGCGCGCGCGTACGACGGCAGATTCGGTTTCAGGTCCAACATCTTTTGCGACGTCACCGCCGCGCCGTCGACATCGCCGAGCTCGAGCTGCGCATCACTCTTGACGCTCAGCGCCATCAGGTCATCCTGATCGGTGGCGAGCACGCTGTTCGCCAGCTCGAGCGCGTCTTTGAAGCGGTGATCGTTCATCATCACCAGACCGCGCAGCGAGAGCGCGAGCGTGTAGCTCGGCTTCAGATCGAGCGCGATGTTTGCGCAGGCGTCGGCATTTGCGTAAAAACCGGGGTCCGCCGATTGCCGCGCCTTCTGTACGAAGGCCCGTCCGAGCACGATCCAGTTGTCTGGCTTGTCGGGCTGTTTTTTGGCGAGGGCTTGCAGCTTGTCGATCGCTTTGTCGATCTCTTCAGCGCCACCCGTTGGGACCAGCGCGAGCTTTTGCAAACCTTGGAATGGACTGGCCTCCGGTACAGGTACCTGTCTCGAAGGCTCAGTCTGGCACGCGATACTTGCGAGGCCGATTACGAGTGCGAACCGTTTCGCTTTCATCGCTATCGGTACGTACGCCCGAAGATTTTGGATCTTACGGGGTCGGTTTTCCGTGGCCTTCGTCGAAGCCGCGGTGCGGCAGGGCGAGGAAGGGGAACTGCGTGAGCAGCGGTTTGTCGTTGTAGTTCGCGCCGTCGCTGATGGCCAAGGCACCGCCGGACAGAATCACCGAGAGCAACACGTCGGTCACGTCGGCCTGCTCCATGTTCGGTTGCGCGCCACCTTCGAGCGGACGGCCGTTCGGGAAGCCCGAGGGAACCGCCATGTCGACGCGAAGCACGTCACCGGTCGCCGAGAGCGGAATGTTGTGCGCATTTTCGGTCGGGATGTTCGTCAGGTTGATGATGTTGATGATGTCGAGACGGTTCGATTTGAAAGGCGTCGGATCCACACCGAGCGCCGCGTAAATGCCGACCGCTTCCGCGTCACGCACCACGACCGGATTCAAGAAATACGCGCCGAAGAGCGGGACGTCCTGGGACGGATGCGAACGGTTCCACTTGTCTTTGTCCTGGAGGCCGATGAGCGCTTCGTTCACCAGCGGGAGGCCGAGGCGCGACACTTGAACCCAAGGACCAAACGACTGTTCTTCACCTTCGACCGTGCGGAGGACGCGCATCTTCAAGCGGCTCGCCGCGGCCCAAACTCCGAGCGTGGTCGCATTGCCAGGCGTGCCGAGCGCGGGACGTTGGCCGTTCGCGGTGAGCTTTTCGACCGGGATTTCCAGGGCGATCGCATGTGTGTTGTAGCCGGAGACGCCGTCCTGAGCGACGCCTTGCGGGCGCAGGTTCGCGAGGTCGAAGACGCCGCCGAGGTCGACGTAGAACGCGTCGTCACGCGGACCGGCGAAGACGCGGCCTTCCGCGCCCATGTTGTGGATGAACGTCGCCGCGTACGCGTCATCATAGACGGTGCCGGCGCGGGCAACGGCGTCGGTGCGCGGGCCGATATTCACCGGTGCGACCGCGATTCCCGTGGCGATGTTCGTCTTGCGGAAGTTCTTATAGTCGAGCTTCTGCACGGTATAAGTTTGTGTCTGGCCGGACAGCTGCGCGAAGAACTCTTTGCCGCCGCCGGGCGCCGCGTTCAGATCCGCGGGATCGACGTAATTGATCGAGCTCGTGGAGAAGGTGAAGTAATACGCGAGCACGTCGTCGAGATTTTCGCCGCCGCGGTTGATGTGAATCTCGTAGCGAACTTGATCCGAGAATTTGTGGAAGTTCGGGCCGCCTGCGGGCTCTTCCAGCGGAATGTAGTTGGCGATGACGTAGAGCTTCGAACCGTCGCCCGACATCCACGCGTAGACGTCGGTGTTGTCGGCCGCGGGATCTTCGCTGATCGCCGGTGCTTCGCGATGGCTGGAGGCGTAGCTGCTGCTCGAAACTGCGAGCGCGAGAGCCGGAATGGCAGCGCCCAAGAGGACTTTCGACTTGGTCTTCATGACAAAATTTCCTTTTCTGATTTCGTGAAAGCTCGAGGTTTGGACGCGATTACTTGCCCTTGAGCAAGAACACCGTGCCGCCGTTGGTCTGCGTTTCACCGCGCGTGCTGCCCGCGGAATCGGCCCATGCGAAGACCGAAACTTTGCGCGCACGACGCAATCCACCAGAGTCGCCGTTGTCGCCGATGCCGTCGTCGAACGAGGAGACTGCACCCGAAGCGAGCTCGACTTTGTACACCGCGGAGTTTCCGGTCGTCAGATGATGGCCGGAGATCAACACAGCACTTTCGCTCGGAACCAACGCGATACCTGCGGGCGAGCCGAAGCGCATTCCGCCGGCCACTTGGCTGATCGTTCCGTTGTCGATCTTGAAGAGCGTGCCCCCGAAATCGCCGGCTCCATCTGCGACGTAGATGACGCCGTTCTTGTCGACGGTGATCCCGCTCGGTTGTGAGAGTGGCTCACCTTTGACGATCTCTTCGACGTTCGATCCGCTCGCGCTCATCTTGAACACGGCCGGTTTCTTATCGGCGGTCATGCCGGTGAAGTAGATGACGTCGCTGCCATTCTCTTCGACGAGCTCCAAGCTGCGCGGCACGAGGCCTTCTGCGCCGCTGAGCGATTCGAGCGTGCCGCCTTCGGCGGAGATACCGTAGATGCGTCCGAGGCCCTTCGCCGGATCGGAGTCCACTCCGAGATCCGAGATGTAGAGGCGCATTCCGTCGGTCGACCACACGATGCCGTGCGGCGCGATCAGTCCCGCGTCACCGGGGACGATCATCGAGGGCGAGCCACCCGCAGTCGCGACGCGGAAAATTGCGGCGCCGCCGGCGGTCATCGCCGAGAAAGCGACGGCGTCGCCCTCGGGGCTCGGAGCTGCATCCATCGGCGCGAGGAACGAGGTTCCTTGGGCCAGCGGTTCAACCGAGGCGATCTCGTCGCTCGGTGTTGGGGGCGGGTTATTCGGGTTGTTGTCTTCCGATTTGCTGCACGCGGTCGTGGCGAGGCTCAGTACGAAACCAGCGCTCAAAGCAAAGCGGACGACGCGATTTATGATTTCAAAACGCATCCAGTCCTCCATCCGAACTGACATACGTAGAGGCGTGCGCATGCGGATCGCGCGCATCATCAATTTTTTGTTGTGAGGGGTGCGGCGTAATTCAGGTCACGCGAGGCGGGTATTCTGGATCTTATGCGCCAGCGCACGCGCGCGTTCGAGATCGACACGCCGGCCGGACTCCCAAACCAGCGTCTCCAGCTCGTTCGCTTCGTGTGTCCCGGCGATCGCCGCTTTGAGCCGCGCGTGAGCATCCTCTGCGGATACGCCGAGAGCACGGCCGACGTCGTGATAGACGCTGCCGCCGTTCGCGTTCGCTAGATACTCAGAATTGTCTTCGATCCACAGCGACGAAGAGTCGGTCGCTTCATCGATCGCTTTCCGCAGGGCTCGCGCGCGTTCCGCGTCGAGGATCTGCGCCTCCGCAGCGACGTTGATGATCTCTTCGCAGGTCGCGCTCTCCACCACGATCTGCAGGCGCAAGCTGAGCGGGATCGATCCCTGCGTCGATGACTCCACGTCACCGCTCGACATCATGTCCGCAAGCGAGCGGCCCGACGCGCGCCAAAAACCCGCCGGATATTTCATCAACCATGCGGCGCCGCCCTGCATCTGCTGCGTCGAGTCCGCGAGATCGTGGATCACCGACTCGATCGTCAGCGGCGGTTGTTCGGGATGCGTCAGCTTGCGTTCGCCGGTGAGCTCGTTGACGAAACCATCGCCCCACCACGGATTCCTTCCATTCAATAGATCTTGGATGAAACGGCTCGAGCCGAGCCCGTGATGGACGATGGTGCGATCGATCGCCTGCGCGATCGAGAGATCGAGGGCGCCGTTCGGCAAACGTGTCGCCGAGTGGATCGCGGCTCGCGTGCGTTCGCCGAGGTGATTGAGCCCGACGATCTGCGCCATGGTGGTCATCAGCGGCAGCTTGCGGCCGCGCGTATCGAGCACGCCGTATTCGTCTTGGCGGAGCGGTTCGCCCATCGCTTTGTTGAGGTCGTGGATGAAGCCCGCTTCGAGCGCGATCGTCAGACTGGTCTTTGGTACAGAGGCCGCCAAACCGTAATGCAGCACATTTTCGTTCTGCGCACGTACGTGTCCGGCGTTTTGCGGATCGGTGGCCGCATTGTTCAGCAGATGGATCAGCGCATCGGTGAGCACGCGGTGCGCTTCGCTCGGAACCGCCTTGTCGTCATAAAGCCCGAGCCCGGTGAGCAGCTCGGTCAGGCGGAGATTTCGTGAGCGCCAATCCCCGACGGAATATTCATCGAGCTCATCGTCGAGCAGCGCGATCAGTGAGGTGTTTTGGGCGTGCGCCGGATCTTTCGCCGGAGGTCGCAGTGGCTTGCGCCGGCGTGGCGGATTGGCCCGAACGCGCGACATCGAGCCGAGGTTAACACGCCCCGTCCGATCCCGCCCGATCTCGGCCAATCTCAAGTTGCGCGGCCGGCGTCTTGCGGGTGAGGTTATAGGTTCGCATGTTGCCTTTTTCGCCGAGCCAATTGCCTGAAGAGCTGCGCGATCAACGTGTCCTTTCGGCCATGGAGCGTGTGCCGCGCATCGCGTTCCTTCCCGAGGACGTGCGCGCCGAAGCGGAGCAGGACATCGCGCTTTCGATCGGGTACGGGCAGACCATCTCGCAGCCGTTTGTGGTCGCTTATATGACCGCGGCGTTGTCGCTGAAACCGGGCGCGCGCGTGCTCGAGATCGGGACCGGCTCCGGCTACCAGACCGCGGTGCTCGCGGAGATGGGGATGAACGTCTACTCGGTGGAGCTGATCGCTGAGCTGTCCCATCGGGCAGCGACGGTGCTCGATCGTTTGGGTCTGACGCCGCGCGTGCGTTTGAAGATCGGCGACGGCCGTCATGGATGGGCGGCTTATGCACCGTATGACGGGATCGTCGTCGCCGCCGCACCGGAGCACATTCCGCCTGCGTTCATCGAACAACTTCGTCCCGGCGGTCGTTTGGTGATCCCGGTCGGGCCACAGGCTTCGCAAGAGCTGCGCGTCCTCGAGCGCCGAGAAAAATCGGTGCACCTGCTGAAAACTTTGCCGGTGCGCTTTGTCCCTTTGGTGAAGCCGGAAGCCTTGGCCTAATTATCGAAACGTGAAGATCAACAGTGCGATCGACGCCGCGAAAGACGCCGCTGCGAGTGCACGCGCTGGAACGCGAGGCTGATGTTTTGCGAGGGACGCTGCTAATCCCGCAACCACGAGCGCCGGAACGATCGCGCCGAGGATGAACGCCCCCTTCGCCGGCACGAGACCCCCTCGCGCGGCACCGAGCCCAAAGGTGATCCCCAACATCGCGGCGATCGCCAGGCGTCGTGCTCGCGAAGAGTGCGCGAACAACGCCTCCACGCCCGCAGCCGCCACCGCGAGCGCCGCGAGCCACGGGAACTGTGGGCCACCGAGAAAAACCGCGAGCGAAAGTGCAGCCGCATACGCGCCGATCACTTCGCCCGCGCGCTTTAGGCCCGCGAGAAAACACAATAGGCCCATACACAGAATCAGCGGCGCACCGAGCGCGTTCAGCGCACCCCGCACGAAATATTCGCTGAGCACTTTGCCCACGGAAGGCGGCTCGAGCTCCAGCGCCAGCCTCGACGGATCGCCGCCGAAGATATGTTGCGCGGTGATCGCACCGGCGGTGATCGTCGCGACGGAGACATGCGGCGGCTCCAGCGCCGGCAGATAACGCGAACGCAGCTCGAGAAAACCAACGATCGCCGGACAAGTATAAGTCGCCGCGACCTGCAGCTCCTCCACCGGATCCCCGATCGCAGTCAGGCGTTCGCGCTCCGGCTCACACGATGCGAGCGTCGAGGTTCGCGTCGCGCCGATCGCGAGCTTCGTCGAATCGAGCACGCTCGCCAGGATCTCCCGCTCCTTCGACTTCAGCTCGGCCGCGGTCACTTTTTGATCGGAGTCGGCGTCGAGGCCGGGGATCGAGGCCGCAAAATCGTGCGGCGCGAAGCTGATGCGCAGCTCGGCGCGGCTGCCCTCGATCACCCAGTCCGCATACGACTTCGACGTTCCGTGCGCGAAAGCGAGGCTCGGAACAGTGGCCAAGAGTACAGCTGTACCGAAGATCAATCGCGACATGTGCCCAACGCGCGGCGGATCTCCGCGTCCTCCACGTTCGACGAAGCGAGGCCCTTCAGCTCGCGCGCCAAAGTGACCGCCCGTGCACAACTGCCGGACTGCGAGAGCGACTGCGTCCATCGAAGGAGCGCCACCGCGAGATAACTCACCACGCTCGGCTCCTCTGGGCTGGTGGCCCGCGCGGCACGCATCAAGCTGACCGCTTCCGCAAAGTCCTTCGCCGCGAGCCGCTCTTTGGCGCGCTCCACCAAACACTTCACGCGGGCTTGCGCGACGAATTTGCTCGAAGCATCCGCGGCGCGGATCTCTTCGAGATACTCCTCGGCCTTGGCACATTCACCGCGCGTCACCAGCGGAATCGCCATACGCTCGAGCACCGCGACCAAGTTGTGGCGGCAGGTCGAGTCGCTGGGAAATCGGCGTACACCTTCGCGATACACTTCGAGCGCTCCTGGGAAGTCGCTGTCATCGATACGTTTGTTGCCCACCAAGTGGATCACGCGAAGTTGATCCTGCACCGCTTCGGCTCGCGCTTCGGTCGAAAGACCAGGTAATCCGCGGACTCGTTCGATCAACTGCATCGCCCGCGTGTATTCGCCCTTCTTTGCCGCGGTGAAGGCCGCGAGCCGGAGCGCCGACACACGATTCTGTTCGAGCGCGCCCCGCAGCTTCGCGTCGCGCGAGGAGATCTGTTCTTTGAGCGCCTGTTCGATCGACTCCACTGCGCCGTCGAAGTTGCTCGCATCGATGCGCATGCGCGCCACCTCGGACAAAGAAAACGCGCGCAGGCCCGAACGTTCTTGGGGATCGAGCCCGAGCGACGCGGCTTCGGTGGCGATCGCCAAGACCGCTTTTTCATCACCCTTCTTGGCGAGCTCGTGGATCTTTCGCTCCGCGGCCGCGCGCAAGTTCTGCAATACGGCGGAGCGGATCTGCGGCTCGCTCGGCTCGAGCGCCACCGCGGCTTTGATCGTTTGATACGCACGATCGACGCGCGCCGGATCTTCGGACAACACGTCGTTCGCCCCGAGCTGCGACAACAACGCCGCACGCTGATCGCGCAACACGCGCAACATCTCTTTGGTTCCGGCGAAGGTCTCGCCTTTACCGAAGAGACGCTCCGCCGATTCGAGATCGCCCGCCTCTTGCACGATCGACGCGCGGTTCACGTAGATCGTCCCGATCAAGACGCGTGTGGTGACGATCGAGCCCGAGTCGGGAACCAGCGCGCGACCGTCGGTCAAAGTGCCGCCGACCTGCTCGAGAATCGTCGCCTGCATGCGCGGATCGGGATCGAAGCCGTCGGCCGAGGTGGTCTCCACGATCAACGGCTTTTGCTGCGCGCCGAAACGCAGCACCGTGCGCGCATGGGTCGGGAGCAATTGCGCGAACGGCTCGATCTCCAAACGTTCCGCGAGCAAGTTGTAGACGACCGAAGCGGAGACACAGTTGTAGCGGCGCCGATCGAGGATCTCGGAGAGCGTCGTCGCGCGCGCATCGTATTCGCCGAGCAAACCGCCCTTTTGATGCAGCGCTTCCAAAAGTTTTTTGGCGCGTTCCCGTTCGCCGGGGATCGCTCTCAATTGTTCCACCAGCGGTGAGGCGATCGATTCGAAACGCGCCCGTGCCGAACGCAGCGTCGAAGGTGTTTCGAAACCGCTGGCGATCAGCGCCGCATCGGTGAGGTCCGCCTCTTGAGCCGCGGCCGCCTCCGGTGTGGCGGAGTGTTCGATTCGAGCCTCGCCGGGTTCGCGATCCACGCCGTCGACGAGCTCCACCGGAGAGCTCGACGAAGCGCAGGCGCAAAGAACGAGCGCGATTGGACCGAGCGCGCGCGATTGCAAGCGGTCAATGCTCGCAACGATCGGGCACGGCGTCCAGCGATCATGCTAGTTTCCTGCGCGTGCGGGCTGCGTGTTTGTTCTCGGTGGCGCTTGTGCTCGCACCTACAGCCGCGGCCGCCCAGGGACTCTCCGCACGTTTCGGTTGGGTGCACGCAGTCGAACGACAACCACTCCTCGTACGTGTGGAGATCGACGGTATGCTCGAGCTCATCGGCGCGGTGATCGTCGACGCGAAGGCCGAAGGCGCCGCGGATTGGAGCAGCAGGCGCGCCGAAGCGATCGACATGAACGGGATGTACGAGGCGACGTTCACCAGCACGATCGTCCCGAATTCTCCGGGGAGAATGGAGATCCGCGCGCGCATCGTCGGCACGCGCGAAGGCACCTTGCTGGAGCTCGGCGACGACGAACCCTTGCTCGTCGAGGTTTTGAGCGCACCGGAAGCAAAGAAACAGGCGGAGCTCTTCGCACCGCTGAAAAAAGCGAGCGACGAAAGCGACCTCGGTTTGATCGGTTGGGTCGGAACCGAAGCACGCGCCGGATCGAGCGCGCGGATCCGCGCATCGATCGGGCTCGGTTTGCGGGTCGGGAAGTACAGTGAAGCCCTGGCGCACGTCACGGTAGGTCCGGCGTTTTCGCGTCCGGCTTTGCTCGAAGGTGGAGGCCCGATGGTGCTCGGCATCGAAGGCGGCTTTCGCGTGTTCACCAAAGACGTGCGGCTCGAGCTCTGGTCACCATTCATCGAAGTGGCTGCGGGCGCGGATCTGCGTTTGCCCGGCGTCGATCCCACGCTCGGTTTGCGCGGCGGTTTGACGCTCAACGCAAGTGCCGACGTCGCGGTCGACGTTTCCATCGGTGGAATGTTCATCGTCTATCGCGCCCTTGATCCAGAGGACAGGTCAGCCGTCGGCGGTGCCAGCGGCGGGCTTCGTTTGGAGGCGCGATTCGGAGGTGGCCGTTGAGGCACCTCTTGTTGTTCACACTGCTGATCTCGCTCGTTGCCTGTCGCAACAAAGTCGACGCACGCGGAGAAAAAGTCGACGTCGGCCGCATCCGCCTCCACACTTTCCCCGCCGGCGCGCGCGTGTGGATCGACGGCGAGCTGAAAGTCGAAGCGACACCCGCAACGTTGGTGTTGAAAGAGGGAACCTACCAGCTGCGCATTCAAGGCTGGGGCGCAGAAGCGGTCGAACGTGAGCTCGAAGTCGAAGCCGGCGATGTCGAAGAGCTCACGCTGAACATCCCCAAAGCACCCGAAGCACGCGTCTCGGTGATCTCCGATGTCGTCGGCGCCGATGTCCGCATCAACGGTTACCGCCGCGGCGCAACTCCGCTGCACGGCGTGATCACCAAACCTGGCATGATGGACATAACGGTGACCACACCCGACGGCCGCGCCAAAGGCATCAAAGGTGTGCTGATGATCGGCGAACAAAAACAGATCGACGTGTTCTTCGACGAGATCGTTTCTCTGCCGGAAACGCCCGAAGAAAAATTGCTCGAATCGCGCCCGCCTCCGATGGGTTTTCTCACGCTCGGCGCGAAACCAGACTCTTATTTGTTCGACGCGGAAGAGAAGAAGATCGGCGAGACTCCGATCGAAAACCTGCGTTATCCGGCGGGTGAGCACGAGCTGTTCTTGCGGTCAGTCGACGGCCGCTACGAAAAACGCGTCACCATCTTCGTCGAGCCGGAGCAACACGCGATCCTCCGCATCCAGCTCAAAGAGGAAGACCAGGTACCGGGCTGGGTGCCACCACCCGACGCGGGCCGAAAAAAATAGCCTATTTTTTCAGCGGGATGCCGTAACGCTTCAGACGATCGTGAAACGTCGACTTCGATAAACCGAGCACGCGCGCTGCTTCCGAACGATTGCCGTCGGTCTCTTCGAGCACGCGGATCATCTTCTCGCGTTCATCCGATTCGAGCTGCCGCACGGCACCGCGCGCATCTTTGTTCGACTTGGAGAACGCGTCTTTGCTGAAGGAAAGATCGTCCTCGCGGATGACTTCGCCGTCGGTCATCAAGATCGCTCGCACGATGACGTTGCGCAGCTCGCGAATGTTACCCGGCCAACTGTAGCTGGCGAGCGCGGCTTCTGCGCTCTTGTCGAGCTTCAGTTTTCGCTCCGGCGCTTGCGAAGCCAAGAAATGCCGCACCAAAGGCAACACGTCTTCGACGCGATCGCGCAGCGGAGGGATGGAGATCGATAACACGAACAAGCGGTGAAAGAGGTCCTCGCGGAACTCGTTGATCGCCACCAAATCTTCGAGATTGCGGTGCGTCGCCGCGATGACCCGCGTGTCGATCGGCACCTCGCGCGTCCCACCGATGCGCCGCACGCACGACGACTCGAGCACGCGCAACAACTTCGGCTGCAACTCGAGCGGGAGCTCCCCGATCTCGTCGAGGAACAAAGTGCCGCCGTCGGTCGCCTCGAAGGCGCCCATCTTGTCGCCGGCCGCACCGGTGAACGAGCCCTTCATGTAACCGAACAGCTCGCCTTCGATGAGGCCGCTCGAAAGCGCGCCGCAGTTCAGCGCCAAATAAGGCTTGTTTTTGCGGGCGGATCGCTCGTGCAGCGCCTGCGCGACCAGCTCTTTGCCGGAGCCGGACTCACCCATGATCAACACCGGCTCACGCGCATTCGACAGGCGCGAGACCAGATCGAAGACACGTTTCATCGACGACGCTTCGCCGATCATTCCGTGGAAAGAGCTCCGCGCCGCTTGGCGATCGCGCGCGATCGGCGTCTGCGGATTCGTATCCTGCGACTTCGAAGGCACGTCGAATTTGAGCACCGCCTGCCCTAAACGGATGGTCGCCGGGATCGGCAATTCGGATTCACGAACCTTGAGTCCGTTCACTTCCGTGCCGTTCGTCGACTCCAGATCGGCCACGAACCAGCGTCCGTTTTTGTGGCTGATGCGGCAGTGAAACGAAGAGACGAAGCCGTCTTCGATCACCAGATCGTTGTCTTCGGATCCGCCGATGTTGAACGGCCGTTTGGGATCCACCGTGCGCGACGCACCTTGGTAGATGACGATCGCTTCGCCGGTGCTCCTGTCCTCTTGGCCAAGAATCGCGGTGCGCACCAACTGTTGGCGGACCGCAGGATCTTCTTCGCGCAGCTGGAGCCGCAGCGTGTACGGGCCGATGTCGAACTGATCGCCGTCTTCGAGATCGACCTCGTCGGCGTCGCCCGCTTCACCCTTGATCTTGATCTGGCCTTTGGTCAGGTCGCGCAGCCGGTAACGTTGCGCTCCGCGATCGATCAACAGCGCGGCGATCGGCGGGATCGTCGGATCAGGAACGACGACGTCGTTCGTTGGGTTGCTGCCGATGCAGATCTCCGCGCGGTCGAGACGTACGTGGAGAAGAATCTGCTCGCCGCGCAGAAAGACCAGCTCTGCGATGGCCACCGAGGGGGAATAACAGGAGCTCGGGGTTTGGGCAAGACCTAGCGCCAGCCGCGAGGGAAATGAAATCCATGCATCTTCGGGAGACGGTGATCCTGTCCTTCCGTCCAGGCGGTGGGCCGTTTTTGCTGCGATTCCGGAACGACCAGCGATCCAACATAGTCGCCGCTCGAATAAACTTTGCCGATGGTGCGCGCCACTTCGCGCAGGTCCGCATCCGAGACCACGCCGTTCGAGGTCGCCTTGTAAAACTGCACCGTCACCCGCACCGGAAAACGTGCGTCGCGTTCCAACTGCAGGCTGTTCATCTCCACAAACTCGCCGAGATCCTCGCCATGGCCGAGCACCGCTTCTTCGACGTCGCTGCGCGCACGGCGCCCTTCGCCCGGGCTCGATTTCGCCGGTGCTTCCGCCATCGGCATCGCGCCCGATCCCAAACCAGAATCATCAAAAGCGCCATATCCGCGGCGCGGCGCGCGGTACTTCAGCGGCACTTGCACGATCATCATCATGTCCGCGCCTTCTTCGAGCGCACCTTGATCCGCAGACGTCGCTTGTCCCGACTCGATGCGCGCCTTGACCGCGCTCTTTCGCTCCGCGGTGAACACCGTCTTTTGCCCGGCGTTATTGAAGTACAACTGTTGTCCGCCGCTCTCGTAAGACATCTCCGTGTTGCGATTATCGATCACCGTCGCGCTCATGCCTTCGCGGGTGATCAGCAGCGTCAACACCGCCGGCTGCCCCGGCGACGATTGATAGTTGAACAGCACCGGATTGAATTCGGCGACGCCGTTCTTCGGCAGCGGCACGAACACGTGCTGCGCGCTGACCAAAAAATGGGTGTCGCGCTTCGCTGAAAAATCACCGCGTCCGAGCAAGCTGCCCGGCTCGCTGAGATACTCCTTCAGGTTCGCCAACACTTCGGTCAGCGGCACCGCGACCAATTCGCCGCCTTTGTTCTGGTTGCCGACGCGCACCCAAAGTTTGTCCGCGCGGACATCCGCTGTTTTGTCCGTGAAGTTCGGGTGACGGATCACCGGAAGGAGCTGTGTGGTGTATCCGCCGCGCACCTTGGTGCGAACCTGGAGCGAGAGATCGCTGATGTTCGGTCCGACCGAGGATCCGAGGTCACGTCCGGTGTCTTCCCACATGACGTTGAGCACGTTGAGGCCGTACCGCGAAGCACGTTCTTGAAGCTCATAGTCCTCCGGCATGGAGATCACGCGATCGATCAACGCGCGGTAGTTTTCGTCGCGGATTCCGAAAGATCCTTTATCCGAAGCGAGGGCGGTGAGCGGGGCCAGCGCGGCCAATTCCAGGGCGAGGACCGCGGCGAGCTTGCGTATCATGCGGAGGTGAACGCACCAGCCCGCGGGAGGATCTGCATGGTATAGGGCGGTGATGCGACGCACCGTTCCGGCATTTTTCTGGGTGATCCTCGCCGCATGTCCCGCCGATCCGGAACCCGAAGGGCCGACCTGGCAAACAGTACAGGACGATCTCGACGGCGCTCTCCTCCGTGTTTGGGGTACCAACCAGAACGACGTCTACGCAGTCGGCTCGGATCCGGACGATACCGGCTCGCTGATGATCCACTTCGACGGTGAACGTTGGGAGAAGCTCGACACCGGCGCCACCGGCGATCTGTGGTGGATCGATCAGGTCGCTCCAGACCACCTGCGCGTCGTCGGCGAAGCGGGATTGATCCTGAAATACACGCCGAGCACCAAGAGCTTCGAACGTATTCAAGCACCGGAACCGATCACCCTCTTCGGAGCGTCCGGCTCCGCCCAGAACGATATGTGGTACGTCGGCGGATCGTCACCGGGACGTGGCGTCGTCTGGCACGACAACGGCGGTTCGATCGACGCGACGATCACCGGCACGCCGACCACCAGCGCGATCTTCAAGGTGCACGGCTTCCAGGACGGCACGACATGGATCGTCGGGGAAGGCGGTTATGCAGGACGCGGCGGGATCGACGGCTTCGAGACGATCCCCACCGGGCGAACCGAAACTTTGTTCACCGTACACGGAGCTTCGCCGGCTCGCGTTTTCGCCGTGGGCGGGTTTGGACAAGGTGTCATCCTCGCGTACGACGGTACCCAGTGGGTCGACGAATCGCCGGAATTCACCGGGCAAATGAACGGCGTCTGGGCTGTCGACGATCAGCGCGCGTACGCTGCCGGCTTCAACGGCACCATCTTGGAGCGTAAGGACGGCACCTGGTCGGAAGTACAGGGCAGCAAAGAGACGTTGAAGGATTTGCATTCCATCTACATCGACGACGCGGGCGGTATTTGGGCCTGCGGCGGACAGATCTCAGCGAATCCACCGCGCGACGGAGTCTTGGTATATTACGGGCGAAAGATCGCCTCTGGGTTATGAAACGCGTCCTCGTCTTGTTGCTCGCAGCCTCCTGTTCGGACGAGGTCTCGCAAAACGCCGACGCCGCGGTGCGCACCGAAGACGCAGCGATCGGCGGATATGTCGAGCTCGGTGGCGGCTTCATGACGTTCGAACCGTTGAGCGACGGCCAAAACGTAGCGCTCATCCGCGGCCCACAAGGCGGCGGCGCGCTGTCCGGCTATCACATTTGGACCAGCATTCGGCTGCGCGACTACGGCATCGGCGCCGCAGAGGTCGACCTCGACGTCAAAACCGCAGACAACAACGAAGCGCGCGCGCTCGCCGAATACACGCTCTCCTTCGAGGACAACGGCGACTTCGAGGAAGCGCTCGGCCTCGCTCCGCGCATCGACGACTGCTGCAAAGTCGCGACGAAAGCAGTGCGCATCCACGCGGTGATCTTCGGGCCCGACGGCGTCTTCGGCGAAGACATCTTGAACGTCATCGCCGGCGAATGCCTCGACGAAAACAACGTCTCGATCTGTCCTTAACAACTCAACGATCGTCGAACACCCAAACGTACGAGGCAGCGCCCGTATGTTTTTTGTACGTGATCTCGTCGCCGAACAACGCGCGCACCCGCACCACGCCGTCGCCGGAACCGTCGTCGAGCACCACGATCCCGTTCTCGTTGCCCGGATATTCCTGGCCGTCGGAGAACACGCTCGGCCCCGGCAAGGGATCGGCGAAGGCCGCGAAAGCATCGTTCGGATTCGAATCGCGGTACGCGGTGGAGTACGGCGCAAACGCCTTCCAAATGATCGTCGTACCGAGCGGAACACCCGAGATTTGAAGCGAATAGATTCCGTCGCCTGCGATGAGATCGGGCGCCGCGCCGTTGTCCGCCAAACGCGGTTCGATCATGTCGAGCGGTTGCCCTTCGACACCAAATCCACCGAGCACATCGTTGACCGGAGCGTTGTTCCCCGCGGCCGGCGTATGATCCGCCGTCGCGCGCGCCCCGAGCACGAACACACCTTCGCGGCTCTCGGAGAGCTCCGCCAAAGAGATCGCCCGGGAAGGTACGCTGCCGGCGATGCGTCTCGTATCGCTGATCTCGTATTCCAACACGACATCGATCCGCGGAGGCTCGCTCACCCCGGCAAACGACACGTTCGCTGTACCTGTATTTCCGGACAGGTCGCGCACACCGCTCACCGCAACCGTATAACTCGTCCCCGCGGTCATCACCGAAGTCGACAGCACCACCGCGTCCCGAACGCGCGGCGCCAGCGCCGGATTGAACGCCAGCGCGCGACGTCCAGGATCCCCGGAAAAAGCCACACCGGTGATCGTCAAACCGGCGATCGAATAATTCGCCGCAGTGAGCGCAGACGTCGGCTCGAGCGGCTCGTCGAAACGCACCAACACCCGATCGCGATCGATCGCCCGCGCACGCAACACCACCGGCGGCGCACGTTCACCAAAACCCACGAAACCAACGGACGTCGAGGTCAACACGTTCGCCGGATCGGCCGCGTCACTGACGTTCGACACCGTCAAAGTGTAGCTCTGGAGAATCTCCTGCGTCGCCGTCGTCAGGAGCACACTCGCGCGATCCGGCTGCACTTCCGCGCGCTCCACCGCCAGCTCCGCACCGCCTGTACTCTCGATCAGGTAGCTCGCAGGATCGACCGCCGTCGCGGGATCGATCCGTTCGTCGAAACGCACCAACAGCTCGACCAGATCCGTCGCCGTCACCGAAGCCACACCCGGTGGTTCGCGATCCGCGATCGGCGAAAACGGTGCACACGTCTCCGGCGCGAGCAGCGTCTGCGTGCGTTCGCGCCGGTCCACGAACCCGCGTGCATCGGTCGCACCCCGATAACGCACCGTATACGCGACGCCCGGCAACATCGCCGCTTCACACGCGGTCGCGGAGAGCTTGAGCACCGCCTGTTGCGGCTTCACCTCGTTCGTCTCCAGGACTTCGATCGGCAGCTCCACACCATCGTCGGCGCGCGCCAACGACACCATCAGCGTAGACTTCGGCGAAGCGATCGTTTCGTCGAAAGACAACAAGACCGAGAAGGAATCACGCGCCCGCGCATCGAGCAGCTTCGGCGCATAAACATCGGGCACCGTCGGGTGATGTGGCGGCAACGTGATGATCCCATCGTCATAGTCGCGCGCCGCGCCACCTTGATCGAGCACCAGGTCGCGCCACGTTCCCACGACCACCAGCGGACACCGCACGTCGGCCTGCACTTCGCACACCTCATCCGGCGCCTCGCGCTTGAACACCACGTTCGTGCGGGGAGGCTCGTCCCCGCTCTCCGACAAAACCGCGCCCGTATAAGAAACGCCGTTTTCCGCGGTCATCGTCGCCGGATCGACGCGCACGCCCGTGGCATCGTTCGCCGTCGCCAAGGTTTTGTAGACCTTCTCCAGCGTCGGCGGCGGGCGCACGTATTCGCCTTCCACGCCATGAGCCGCTTTCCAAGACCAACTTCCGCGCGGGAGCAGCATCCTGATCGTGTGGACAGCTGTACCTTGGTACAGCTCGCCGGTCGCTGTCATCTCGAACTGAGGCCAGCCGGTGACGTCCGTGCGCGTCGATCCGAACGAAACCACCGAAATGTCGCGACCATCCAAACCCCGCGCCGCGGAGAGCGGAGTGCCGGTGAGATACAATTTTTCGCCGCGAGGAATGCCGCGCGCCGTCCCCGCCGAATCCGCATAAGCGAAGCCGGCGGCGACCACGAACGTCGTCTCGTAGAGCGCAAAACCTTCGAAATCGATCTCCTGATCGACCGTATTTCCTGCAGGATCGCGCAGTCCCGAGATCGAAATCGAGTACGGCACACTCTTCAGCTGCGTGTCCGTGACCAAACGCAGCTTGAACGAAGCACCATCCTCCACCACACCCGCCGAGATCACTTGGAGGCCATCGATCTGAAATCGCGCCGCATCACTCGCCGCGCTCTCTTCCGGACGTTCATCGAGCACCAGCTCGACCAGATCACCGACGGTCGGATCGTCGATCCTGGCCGAAGGATCAATCTCCAGAATCGACATCGCGCGTGCAGAAAGAACCTTCGGCGCCGTCACGTCGGGCCCGACTTCCACATCCGCGTCTGCCAGCGAATTGCCGCGCACGCTCGCATCCCGCACGCCGCGCACCCGCACGCGCGCAGGATTTCGCGGATGGGCCGGGGCGATCGTCAGGATCACGTCCGCACCCGATGGGGTCGCCGCGAGCACGTTCACGCTGCGGCCCGCATCATCGAGGTACAACCAATGCGAAAGATCGCGCGCGTCTGCGCTGAGCAAGGGCTCTGAAAAACGCACCCGCACCCGATCGACGCTCAAGCGATCCGCGCGCATCAACACCGGCGCGATCGCATCATCGGGATCGAGCACCAGCGGCGGCGGACAGATGGTGCAGACACCGTTTTCGCGCGCTTCCGCGACACCCTGCGGCGACAGCGGCGGCGCGATCCGCAGATCTTGCAGCGACACGCCTCCGACGCGCACCTCACCCCGTCCGAGCGGCGCATCGACTCCACCGAGATCGGCATCGAAAGACAACGTTCCGCCCTTCGCCCGCGCGCGTGCGTTCAAGTTGACGAAGTTCTTGTTCGACGCCTCATCACCAAAAGAATCGCGGCGGACGATCAAACAATCAGGCTCGCCATCCGGCCTGCCCGTGAGGACATCTTCGATCTCGATGATCCGCGCATTTCCCGGCCACTCTTCGGTACCCGTAAAACCTTCGCCCGCCGCGCCGTTCGTATATTTGTACAAGAGGCGCGCACCCCGCGGCAGCGCAGCGACGACCGTGTACACGCCGTCGCCCGCGACCTCGTCGCCGTTTTGCCCATCATCGGTCATCGCATAAGCCGCGTCGTTCGGCGTCAGCTTGCGCGGGATCGCTTCGTCGCTCACCTGCGAAGATTCATCCGAAGTGAATCCGAGGTAGACGCGCCCTTCCTTCACCGCTTGCCGAATGAGCTGCGGCGTTCCGTTTCCATCGAGGCCGCGACCCGAGGTATCGACCGTGAACATCGACGCGAGCCGCGAAGGATCGCACCTGATCTCTAGGCCATAACCGGTCGCTGCGAGCGCCATGGCCGCGCGATAACGGTCGCGAAACGAGGCGAAAGCGTCGCTCAGCTCGAAAGACGCGAGCTCGAACACGCCCACACCTTCACCCGCCGCGCTCGCCAAGATCTCCTCGATCACCGCGGCAAAAGCGTCGAGCTCCGCGGTCGGTCCACTGCGCATCTTCGACATCAAACCCGCGAGCGCCGGCGGCGGGGTCGCCGGAAAAGACGAGCCCGCTTCCTGCGTGATCTCGTACGTCGCCAACTGCGCGATCGCCGTGCTGCGCGCATCGAGCACGCCCAGATCCGTCGTCGCACCAGCCTCTGCGTTCGCGACGATCACTTTCGTCGTCACGCGACCTGTCCGCGCGAGCACACGCAGGTTCCGCGCATCCGCACCTTCGGCGAGCTCGACGACGAAGGCCCCCGCGCCGTCCGCTTCCGCAGCTCCGATCACCGCACCGGAGGCAGACATCACCTCCACGAAGGCACCCGCACGCGCCGTTCCCGCGAGGAATGCGCGCGGCGCGGGCGTCTCGTCGAAGCCGCGCGGCGTCAGAAACAAACCATCGAAGCCGCAGCCCGCGAGCTGCACCAGCCCCAGCGAAAGCGCCGCCATTTTCCGCAGCATCCCGCCCTCCTACCGGCCCGGAACAATCCTGACCAGCGGCGCGTTGTCCCCGCGCCCATGAACCTGCGGGACGTACGACTCTTGGCGGATGAGGCGGACCCGCGTTATGTCGCTTCGATGCCCGAGCGCTGGAAAATCTTCGCGGCGATCGTCCTCGCCATCGCGGTCCTCGACCAATGGACCAAGTTGCTCGCCGTAAAACATCTGACGCCGGGCTTCGCGGTCGAGAAGCTGATCCGCGAGACCGGCGAACGCCCAAAACGCCCGCCTTCACGCGAACAACAAGCCGAGATCCTCGACCGCATCGGCTTCGCGGAGAACCTCTCCATCTTCTTCTCCGACGGCATCGAATCGCCGTGCAGCGATCGCGGCGCACGGTGTCCGCACGTCAAAGTGATCGACGGTTTCTGGGGCTGGCGTTACGCCGAAAATCCGGGCGCCGCGTGGTCGGTCTTCGCAACAGTCGGCAAAGGGCTGCGCGTCCCCTTCTTGGTGAGCGTCTCGCTCCTGGCGTTCTGTTTCATCATCTATTACGTGAAAAAATTGCCGTCGGATCAGAAGCTGACGCTGCTCGCGCTCTCGCTGATCGGCGGCGGAGCTATCGGCAACGTCATCGATCGCATCCGGCTGCATTACGTGGTCGATTTCATCGTTTGGTACCAAGGCACGACCCAATTTCCGACGTTCAACGTCGCTGACTCGGCGATCACCTGCGGGGTCGCGCTGATCGGCCTCACGCTGGTCCTGGAGATCGTGCAAAAACGCCGTACCAAGGATGGCGGAACGCTTGGCGAGCCCGATGCTGTGAGGTAAACGTCTGTCGTGGCGCGACGCTGGAAAATACTCCTGTTCATCGGACTCACGGTCGCGCTGCTCGATCAATGGACGAAGTTTCTCGCGGTCAAACACCTGACACCCGCGATGCAAGCTGCTGGCGCGAGCGGCCTCGGTGAAGAGCTCGGCGCGTTCTACGGCAAGATCAAAGGCCCCTGTACTGGAGTACAGGTACGATGTCCAACAGTACAGGTAGTCGACGGTTTCTGGAACTGGCGCTACGTGGAGAACAAAGGTGCAGCTTGGGGCCTGCTCGCGAACGCCAGCGACGCCGTGCGTATCCCCTTTTTCATCGTCGTCTCACTCGCGGCGATCGTCTTCATCATCTCATTCTTCCGCAAGCTGCCCGACAACCAACACCTGTTCATCATCTCGCTGTCTTTAGTGTTCGGCGGCGCGATCGGAAACTTCCTCGATCGCTTGCATCTCAACTACGTGATCGACTTCATCGACTGGTACGTCGGCACGAGTCACTGGCCGACGTTCAACGTCGCGGACTCGGCGATCACCAGCGGCGTCGTCCTCCTCATGATCCAATGGATCCTCGACGCGGTGAAAGGGAAAGACCGCGCCGAACAACGCGCGGAGACCTCCGCTTAGCGGAGATCAAGAAGGGCTCTCATGCATCCGGTACTCCTCGATCTGACGCCTATCCTGCACGCGATCGGGATCAACGAAAGCTTCAAGATCCACACTTACGGGCTGATGATCGCCATCGGCTTCTTGCTCGGCATGCAGCTCGGCCTCCGCGAAGCGCGCCGCATCGACACGGGGGAAAAGAAAAACTTCGATCAATTCATCATGGATCTGACGTTCTGGATCCTGATCGTCGCGATGATCGGCTCGCGCATTCTCTTCATCCTCGTCGAATGGGAGACCGACTATTCGCGCGATCCCTTCAAGATTTTCCGCATCTGGGAAGGCGGCTTGGTCTTCTACGGCGGGTTCATCGCCAGCGTGTTGTTCTCCATCTATTACTCGCGCAAAAAGAAGCGCGACTTCTTCGTCGTCGCCGACACCTTGATCCCGAGCGTCGCGCTGGGCCACTTCTTCGGCCGCCTCGGATGTTTCGCCGCGGGCTGCTGTTGGGGCGGACAAGTCGATCCCGACTTCCTCTTCGGCGTCCGTTTCCCACCGGGAAGCCTGGCCTACAACACGCTGCAAAAGGCGAATTTGATCGCCGGCGACGCGCCGCACACTTTCCACCTGCATCCCGTGCAGCTCTATGAATCGGGCGGCGAGCTGCTGCTCTTTTTCATCCTCCTCTTCGCGCGTTCGAAGAAACGTTTTCACGGACAGGTGCTGCTCACCTATCTGTTCTTGTATCCGCTCCTCCGCACCAGCCTCGAGCTGATCCGCGGCGACAAAGCACGCGGCGTGAATCTGATCTTCGGTTTGTCGACGAGTCAGATCATCTCGGTGGTGCTTGCATCGGCCGCGGCGATCACGCTCGTCTACCTGCAGAAGAAACGCGGCTCGATCGCCGCCGGCTCCACGCCCACCGCCACCGCGGCCTAAAACACAGTCGCGCGAATGGCCGCGCCGAGGATGCGGCGATCGTCGTCTTCGGCGACGCGCTCGCCGTTCACCCGCTGGCGATATCCGAGATCGATCGCGAAATTATCGACGATGAAGCCGAGCCCCACCGACAGCTCGATCGCTTTGTCCGCGAGGTCGTACGAGAGGCCCGCGCGCAGCGGAACGGTGTCGGCGATGACGTAGCCGAGCCCGCCCGTGTACATCGCTTTGCCGATCTGCGCGTTGTAGCGAATGTCGAATTCGGCGGTGATGCCTTGCGACATCCATCCGAGCCCCGCGCCCCAACCGATCGGCAGCTCGCGAAGTTTCGAATTCAATAAATTGTAGCCCGCGAATCCGATCCCGAAGGCGTCGCTGAGGCGCCACTGCACGCCCGCATCGAGCGTGAATTCCGTGAAACCTCCCGGCCTCTCTTCCTCACCGAGCTTGCGCGAAAAGTTCAAGTATCGGCCGGTCACGCCGAGCGCCGCATTGTCGAAGATGCGCGTGGCGAGCGCGAGCTCCGCGCGATGTCCGCTGACCCTCTCGTCACCGCTCGCCAGCTCATCGGGCCGCCGTTTGATGTACGAATACGCGAGCCCCGCAGCGATCGCACCCGCTTGGCTGTCGACCACCGATGAGTTGAAGCGGCGATCCGATCCGCGCGCATCATCGAGATAAGCGATCTCGACGCTGTAAAACTGTCCGAGCGCGAGCCCCGCAGGGTTCATGTAGATCGCCTCGTTCGCGTTGCCGAGCGCGCGCTGCGCTCCCGCAAGACCGAGCGAGCGCGCTCCTTCGATTTCTTGAGCGCCGGCCTTCCCCGCAAAAAATAGGCAAACCGCGATGGGCAGCGCGATGATGATCTGAAGGGAGTTCGAGCGCTTCACCAGTTGTTTCGGCTTTCGCGCGGCTATGGTAGCGAAGCGACGATGGAGCGCAAGAGCATCATGAAAAGCGTGGCCGCGCTCGCGTTGGCAGGGCTTGTGTTCATCCCGCTCGTCGCCTCGGCGTATCTGCTCCCCGCCGACGCGATCCTCTCCACCGCAGCCCGCAAACGCGCGGAGCTCGCCTTCACGACGATCGTCGCCGAAGGCACCTTCCAGCGCGGCGACGGGCCGCCTTTGCAGGTATGGGAAGCGGTCCGCGCCAATAAAGCTCATCGTATTGAACGTCGCGACGGGAACAACACCGAGGTCGCGCTGACTGTTCCTGGCAAACGGTACAGCTTCAAAACCGGCGAGCGAGCGCCCGCGCCGCAGAAGTCGAACGGCGATCTCATCTTCACGTTCTTCGCCTCCACCGAACGCGAGCCCGGCCGCACCTCCCAATTTTTGCGCGCGCACGACATCGACGACAACGTGGTGAGCCTCTCGCGCCTCGACGGCCGCGTCGCCTACGTGATCGGAGCAAAACCATGGGAATTGAACAAATCGCAGCTGTGGATCGATAAAGATCTCTTCCTTCCGATCCGCCTCATTCACGTCGATCGCCAAAGCGGCTCGGTCACCGACACCCGTTTCCTCGGCGTCGGATCCGCGCTGACCTCGGAGTGGTTCCCGCAGCGCATCGAGCTGTGGAAAGACGGCAAGCTCGTCGAGTCCACCACCTACTCCAGCGCCCGCCTCAATGAAGAGGTGAGCGAAGATCTCTTTCGGCCACCGGCATGAGCACGCGCATCCTTCTCTTTTGTTCGCTGCTCTTGCTCTGCGCGTGCGAGAACAAAGTACGTGTGTCGATCAAAGTGAAGACCGCCGACGCCGGCCTCGCGACGAAAACCTCGACGACCGCGATCCCTTAGCTCGATGAGCACCTATGCCGAGATCGTGGTGACGCTCCCGATCGAGGGACGTTTCCACTACGCCGTGCCTCCGCATTTGGAGAACGCGCTCGCGGTCGGTCATCGCGTTTTGGTGCCGTTCGGCCGGCGCAAAGTGACCGGTTTCGTCGTCGCGCTGACCAACGAGATCGCACCTGATCTTTTGGACAAGGTGCGTCCCATCGAAGAACGCCTCGATGCCGAACCGCTCGTCCCCGAAGACGTGCTCGCGCTCGCGACCTTCACCGCCGACTACTATCTCGCACCCGTCGGCGAAGTCCTGAAGCTCGCGCTCCCGCCCGGCATCACCGGTGCGACGAAATCGCGTTATCACCTCACGCAAGCGGCCCGCCATTTCATGGACACGCAGCTCGCGGTGCTGCCGAACGGCTCGCGCCTCAGCGGTCCGATGCGCAAAATCCTGGAGGCCGCGATCCGCCCGACCGGTGTTGCCGCCAAAGACGCGAACCCCAAAGCCGCAGCCGAATTGGAGACGCTCGGCTTCCTCACGAAACGCGAAACCAGCGCCGCCAAAGACGGAGGCGGCGAGATCGACCTGTACTCAAGGACAGGAACTAATCTTCCGGCCACTCGCTCCGCCGCCCGCCGCGCCGTATGGGACGTGTTGCTCCCGCCGAAAAGCGCAGAAGACGTGGAAGCGGAGCTGGAAGAAGACTTCGCCGCCGCCACCATCAAAAATGCGCTCAAAGAGCTGCTCAAAGAAAAGTTGATCGAGAAAAAGCGGGTCGCTGTCGAAGCCGCACCCGAAACCACCACCGCTTTCGGCGGCGTGCTCGAAACCGGCCCTCGGTTGATGCCCGAACAAGAACGCGCATTGGAGCAGATCAACCGCGCCGTCAAAGCTCGCGAAGCGAAGCCGTTCTTGCTTCACGGCGTGACCGGCTCCGGCAAAACCGAAGTCTATTTACGCGCGATCGCCGAAGCACGCCGTGACAACAAAGGTGCGATCGTCCTCGTTCCGGAGATCGCGCTGACGCCGCAATTGGAAGCACGATTTCGCGCACGTTTCGGCGACGACGTCGCGGTGATGCACTCCGCGCTCGCCGACTCCGAACGGCGCAGTCGCTGGCAAAAATTACGCCGCGGCGAAGCGAAGATCGCGCTCGGCCCGCGCTCCGCAGTTTGGGCACCGGTCGTCAATTTGGGGATCGTCGTCGTCGACGAAGAACACGACGCCTCCTTCAAACAAGGCTCCGACGTCCGTTACCAAGGCCGCGACCTGGCGATGGTCCGCGCACACAAAACGAAGAGCGTCATCGTCCTCGGCTCAGCAACGCCGTCGATGGAGACACTCCAGCTCGTGCGCCAAAATCGCGTCACCGAGCTGCGCCTCGACCAACGCGCCTTGAATCGTCCCATGCCGACGATCGAGGTCGTCGATCTCGCGGAGGAACGCCGCGCCGTCAAAGGTGAGCCGCGCATCCTCACGCGCCCGCTCGCGGATCGGTTGCGCGCCGTGGTGGAAGCGAAAGAACAAGCGATCCTTTTCTTGAACCGCCGCGGCTTCAACACCGTCGTCTACTGCGACGACTGCGGAGCCGCCCGCACCTGCGACGCCTGCGACGTCTCGCTCACCTATCACAAAACCACCGGCCGCCTCGTCTGCCACTACTGCGACCGCCAGAGCTCGCTGGAAGCACCCTGTACTTCTTGCCAGGGTCACGCGATCCGTCCTTTCGGCATCGGCACCCAACGTGTCGTGGAAGCGGTGCGTGAAGAAGTCGCGCACGCCCGTGTTTTGCGCCTCGATCGCGACATCACCTCCCAAGCCGGCGGGCTCGACAAAACCTTGGCCATGTTTCGCGAAGGTGAGGCCGACATCCTCGTCGGCACCCAGATGGTCGCCAAAGGCCACGACTTCCCGCGCGTCACTTTGGTGGGCATCGTCCTCGCCGACGCTTCGCTCGCCTTTCCCGACTTTCGCGCCGCCGAACGAACGTTTCAGCTTTTGACCCAGGTGTCCGGGAGGGCAGGTCGCGCCGAAGCTCCCGGACGCGTGATCATCCAAACTTTTCAGCGCAACCACTACGCGCTCACGGCCGCCGTGGCCCACGACAGCGATCGTTTTTTCGAGATCGAATCCGGCTCACGTTCGAGCGCCGGTTACCCACCGTTTCAACGGCTGGCCGCGATGCGCTTCGAATCGAAGAACGCGAACATGCTCAAGAGCGCCATGTTGCGCGTGCGGCGAATCTTCGAAAAACACACGCAAGCCGACCTCCGTTTTCGCGGCCCGGTGCCCGCGCCGATCGCCCGCATTCGCGACCGCCACCGCCAGCTCGCGCTGCTTTTTGCACCAACTCCGGCCCGTCTCACGCAGACGATGCGCCGGGTCCGCGCGGAGATCGAAAACGCCGCGTTGAAGATCGACGTCGTCTACGACCTCGACCCCGTCGATCTACTTTAGTACCTCAGCTTGGACATGCCCGAGCTGCGCACCGCCGCCGAAGAAAAGTTTGCCGTCGAGCTCACTGCGCTCGCCCAACACGACAGCGAGGTCAAAGCTCCGAAACCTCCAGGCTGGATGTTGTCCCCGAAATCCGTCGAAGCCTACGTGCTCGGCAGCGACAAAGAGGTCGGCGGTGTCACCATCACCCCGAAATATATCGGCGACCGCTCCTTGGTGCAGATCGCCATCGCCACCTTGGCTTCAGATCGCGCGTTGATGTTGATCGGCGAGCCCGGCACCGCGAAGAGCTGGCTCTCCGAACACCTCGCTGCAGCGATCAGCGGAACCTCGCGTTTGATCGTCCAAGGCACCGCCGGGACCACGGAGGAACACGTCAAATACGGGTGGAACTACGCACTGCTGCTCTCCGAAGGTCCGTCCCAAAAAGCGCTCGTTCCCTCGCCGATCCTGCGCGCCATGCGCGGCGGCAAAATTGCGCGCTACGAAGAGATCACGCGCACCGCACCGGAGATTCAAGACTCATTGATCTCCATCCTCTCCGAAAAGCAGATCGCCGTCCCCGAGCTCGACGAGCTGACCCTCGCCGAACGCGGATTCAATATCATCGCCACCGCCAACACGCGCGATCGCGGAGTAAACGAGATGAGCGCCGCTTTGAAGCGCCGCTTCAATTTCGTAACTATCCCGGTGGTCGAAGATCTCGAACAAGAGATCCGCATCGTCACCAAACGTGAATCGGAGTTGCGCAGCGAATATCGCGTCGGCGTCGAAGCGCCCGCCGAGCTCGCGAAAGTATTAGTCACCCTATTTCGAGAATTGCGGAGCGGGTTCACCGCTGACGGAAAAACCAAGCTCCGTTCACCATCCACCGTGCTCTCCACCGCAGAAGCCATTTCCGTTTTATTCGAGAGCGGAATCCTCGCGGAACATTTCGGCGCCGGCAAAGTGACTCCCAGCGAGCTGGCGCGCGCACTGGTCGGGGCCGTCTCCAAAGAAGGCGAAGACGATCTAAAAGCGCTCCGCGAATATAACGAAACCGCCATCAAAGCTCGCTCCGGGCCCTGGAAAGAGCTCTACACGGCGACGAAAAAAATACTGCGCTCCAGCTGATGCTGAAAGAGGTACAAAAAACGGCGCTTTTTCCGGTGCGCCATCACTCTCCGCGCAGCACGCATGTGTTGGCGCGTTTTCTCGATCATCACCGCCCGCGTTTGGTGCTGATCGAAGGTCCAAGCGACGCGACCCATCTGATCGAAGTATTGACCGACGAAGCAACTATCCCGCCGGTGGCCATTCTCGCCTACCGCACCGACGGAAAACCGGAGTCCGCGCTCTGGCCTTTCGCCGCCTATTCGCCGGAACACGCCGCCCTAGTTTGGGCGAAAAAAAATGGAGCTCGCGCCGAATTCATCGATATTCCCGCCGCCAACGGCCTCACCGCCCCGCGCGAAAGAAGAAAAGGCCACCCGGAGATCGATCCCAGCGCCCACGCCGCCGATCGCTCCGGCTTCCGCAGCTTCGAAGAATTCTGGGAAGCCTCCTTCGAGGCACCCGACTATGACGCGGATAGTTTTCGAGCCGCATTGATCGCCTACGCCGATCTGATCCGAGATACTTACGGCCGTTCCCTGGATCGCGTGCGCGACGCATATATGGTCCAAAAGATTGCCGCCGCAATTTCCGGAGGACTCTCACCTCAGGAAATCGCCGTCGTCGCGGGGGCCGCGCATATCGCCGCATTTGTCGCGGGAGATGTCGATCTCTCCATAGCCGCCGACTTACCCAAAGCCGTACCCATCGCACACACCGTCGTGCCTTATAGTTTCCCGCGGCTCGCCGAACAAACGGGTTACGGCGCAGGAAATCGCGCGCCCCAATATTATCAACGTGCGCACGACGCCGGCTGCGATTTCCGTCGCGCCACGCTCGAAGTATTAGTCGAATTTACCGAACACCTCCGCCTGCGCGGATTTTCCGCCTCGCTCGCCGATACTATCGAAGCCTACCGCCTCGCCGTCGCGCTCGCCGATCTGCGCGGAAAAGCGGAACCCGGCCTCGATGAATTGCGCGAGGCAACGATCTCCACCCTCTGCCGGGGCCAAGCGAGCCACGTCGATAGTTTCCTCTGGCCCAGCGTCGTCGGCCGCCGCGTCGGAAAAGTCGCCGCGCGCGTCGGCCAAAACTCTCTCCAAGAAGAATTCTGGCGCGAGGTCAAAACGAGAAAACTACCGGAGAACGATGAGCCTGAATCTTTTGTTTTGCGCCTGAGCAATGAAGTCGAGATCGGCACTTCTATTTTTCTCCACCGCCTGCGCATCGCGGAAATTCCATACGCGAATTTTGCCGGCCGAGAAAAATTAGCGCCGAATCAGTCGGTCGACGAGCTGGAGGACGCCGGCGGCCACGCAGCGCTGGCCCGCGCACGTGAAGCCTGGGAAGCCCAATGGACACCTGCGACCGACGTCTCGCTCGTCGAAAAAATTGTCCTCGGTGAATCGCTGCTCGCGGTCTCAGAACGTTTGCTCCAACAGCTCCTCACCGCAGCCACCACCACCGGTGAAGCGGCCCACGCGTTGATGGAAGCGGTCGTCGCGTCCGCACCGAGCTCCATCAGCGCCGCCCTCACCCGTTGTGATCTGCTCTCTTGCACGGACGACGATCTCTATTCCCTGGCGCGCGCCGCCCACGCGCTCTCTTATCTCGCGACCTACGGCACCTCCCGCGCCAAAACCGAGATCGGCGACGAAGCGCTCTCCCCTTTGCTGCTGCGCAGCTTCGACCGCGCCGTCTTGAGGATCGAAGCCTCCTGTACTGTCGACCAGGAAGGCGCGAAGCCGATCAAAGAAGCACTTCGTACCCTCCACGAAGTCGCCACGACCCAAAAACGGGTCGACGGTGAAGCCTATTTTTCCGCGGCGAAATTATTGATCGAAAATTGGAACAGCAACGCCGAGCTCTCGGGAATCGCCGCCGGCCTCTGTTATCTCTCGCGACATATCAGCGAAGAAGAGATCCAAGAGATCGTCGCCCGCCGCCTCTCTTCGCTGTCGGAGCCGGAAAAAGCCGCCGGTTTTCTCGCAGGCCTGCTGGAGGTCAACGCGCTCATTTTGGTGAAAAACCGGCCCATTGTGGCCGCGCTCGACAACTATCTCGCAACTATCCCGAAAGATCGCTTCACCGACGTTCTGCCCGTCTTGAGGCGCGCCTTCACCGGCCTCGGCAATACCGAACGGAGATACTTGCTCGAAAATATTATTTTCCTGAGAAATCTCGGAGGTGAATCGCAGGAAGCACGCAAATTGGTGGAAGAGAGAGATCGCGAAAAGCTCAAAAATATGAGCGAGGAGATCGCCGCGGCCATGGACGCGCTCGACGATATTCTGTGAAAGACGAAGATAAAGACGCGCTCCTCCGCTGGCGACTCGCGCTCGGCCCCGGCGCCGAGAGGACGGATCCGCGTTTTGCGCTCGAACCTTTGCGCGAAGCCTTCGAAATGCCGGAGCGCGCGAAAGATCTCGATGAGGCCCTCTCTTTCGTCTACGAAGATCGCTCCGGCGGAGGCGGCTCCTCGAAGCCTTATATTCCGAAGTGGCTCTCCGCCGTGCGCGAGTTTTTCAGCCACGAAGTCGTGGCGCTCGTGCAAAAAGACGCCATCGAAAGACGAAATCTAACGCAGCTCTTACTCGAGCCGGAAACGCTGCCTTTCCTCGAGAAAAACGTCGATTTAGTCGCCACCTTGATCAGCGCCCGCGGCGTCATTCCCGACGAAGCGAAAGAAGCCGCGCGCGAAATCATCCGCGAGGTCGTCGATAAGTTGCGCCGTCAACTGGAGACCTCGATCCGGACCGCGGTGGTGGGCGCCGTCCGCCGCGATCGACATAGTCCGCTGCGCGTCGTGAAAAATATCGACTGGAAAAAGACGATCCGCAGCAACCTGAAAACCTGGGATCACCTGAAGCACCGGCTCGTCCCGGATAAGTTCCATTTCTTCGCCAATCAGCGCCGCCGCCACGAATGGGACGTGGTGTTATTGGTCGATCAATCCGGCTCCATGGCCGAGAGTGTGGTCTACGCCTCGGTGATGGCCGCGATCTTCGCTTCGCTCGACGTGTTGAAGACACGCCTGGTGTTCTTCGACTCCGAGATCGCCGACATGACCGAACACCTCGCCGATCCGGTGGAAATATTATTCGCCGCACAGCTCGGCGGCGGCACCGATATCAACCGCGCCGTGGCTTATGCCGAGGAGAACTATTTCGAGCGCCCCGAAAAAACCTTACTCATACTCATCAGCGATCTCTTCGAGGGCGGCAACCGCGAAGATCTGCTCGCGCGGATGCGCCGCCTGGTGGAGAGCAAAGTCAAAGTCATCTCCATCCTCGCGCTCAGCGATGGCGGCCGGCCCGCATATGATCACGAGCTGGCGCAAGCTTTTCACGCGCTCGGCGTTCATCCCTTCGGCTGCACCCCCCAGCTCTTGGTGGAGACGATGGAGAAGGTCATGCGCGGAGGGACTTTGTGAACGAGGCGCAAAAACAGCCTCGTTTCGTCGCGCTTCCCGAGCTGCGCGACATTATCTCCGATCCCGAAGAGCTGCTCAAAGGTCTCCAATTCGTCGACGCCGGAGGTCTGGCCCGCCTGGCGCGCGCACAAAACAAACTATTTTGTGACGCCCGCGGCTCCAGTCCTATCCCATACAAAGTTTCGATTACCCTGTCCGAAAGTACAGTGACCGGCCGCTGCACCTGTATGGCCGCCCGCTCCCGGCCGTTCTGCAAACACGCCTCGGCGCTCTTGGTCGCCTGGGCCCGCGCGCCGGAAGCTTTCGCGGTCAGCGACCGGCCGCCGCCCGATGAGACCCGCAAGAAGAAGGAGGTCAAACGCGGCAAAGTATCAAACGAAACGCTGGGCCAAACCGGTGTCACGCAGGTGGCCACGCTGGTCCGCGAATTGGCGGTCGCCGGTGTTGCGTCCGTCCCCGAGGCTCGCATTATTCAAATGCGCTCGTTGGGAGAAAACCTCCGCGAGCTGAAATTACGCCGACTGTCCGGCAGAACAGTGGCTCTTTCGAACAGCCTCGCAGAAAGCGCCTTGGACCCGGCGACGCTCGATCCGCTTGAATATACGGGATCGGTCGCCGATATGTTGCTCACCGCGCGCAAGCTGGAACGACACTTCCAAGGCGAACCGCTGGAGCCGAAACACGTCGAAGAATTGATCGGCAAAACCTGGCGCAAAACCGACCGCACGCCGGTGGAGAATCTCCAGATCTTCGAATACGCATTTTTTCACCGGGAAACCGCAGATAATTTCATCATTCGCGAGAGCCGATTTTTCGATGTCCTCTCGGGCACACACTATTCAGAAAAACAAATTATCCCGGCGATGATCGCCAAACGCACCGAGCCCAAAAAATCCCACGCCGGGCGCGTGCTCGCCGGTGCCCGGGGAACGGTTTATCCCGGCTGGCCGCCCCACCGTTTGGAGCTGGTCTCGGTCGGTGAAGCGTTCCCGCTCGCAGCGCCGGTCCTCGAAGCCGCGGTCGCCGCCGCACACGCAAATATCGGTAGCGCGCTCACCGCATTTCAAGCTCACAAAAAAGATATCTTCGCGCCCGAACGCCTGCCGCTCGCGATTCGCGCGGAATCCGTGCTCGCTACGGGACGCCGCGCGTTGCTCGCCGATCACCAAGACCAAGCGCTCTTTCTCCCCGAAGATCGCGCGCTCTTCGATCGCCTGGCGGTCGCACTGGAACGCACCAAATTGCGCGCCGTCTTCGGCGAAGCAGGCCTCGAAGGTGCGCTCCCGACCTTTTTTCCTTACGCAGCCATCGTCGAAGAGAGCTCGGGCCTGCGCCTTCATAGTTTGCTCTACGGCTCTTCCTTCGCCGGCACCCGCAAAGTCCGCGTCGAAGAAAAAAGGAAAAAAGGTCCCGTTCCTTGGGTGGAAGCAGCGCGTGACGCCGGTGCCTCCTCCGCGGCGATCGCGCTCGGTGAAATTCGCGAAGAGCTGGCGAATATTTTTCTCACCGGGCTCTCCGCGCTCCACAAACAAGCCGCGCAGCCGATCGCCGAACGACTGCGCGATCTCAATTTGACAAAACAAGCAGAGCTTCTGACGTCACTGTCCGAGAGGACAGATCCCGCGGAACGCCTCGAAGACTTCGTGAAAATATTCTCCGTTCTGGAAATTGCGGTCACCCGCCTGCTCGCCGCCGTCCACCTCGAGCCCTCGGCGCTGACCGCCGTTCCCTTCCACGAGAGTGTTCGCGTCAAACTATCCGAAGGCGGCGCACGCAATCGTTGGGAAGCCGCCGTCCACCTCACCCGACAGCTCGACGCTGCGACCGACGAAGAGCTCGGCAACTATGTCTATCCCGCGTGGGCCGACGGAAGTATGTCGCCGTTCATCGTCGAAGCCTTAAAATCGCGTCCCGCCGCACAAAAGATCGCTCGAGATATTCTCGAAGATCCAGCCGCTGGAAAAACAACCAAATACACCGCCGAGAAGCTCCTCGGCATCGACCACCTCAAACCCGTTCCCAACCTCGATCGCGTCACCGCGCTCCTTTGGGTCGCTCCACGCGGCGAACAACGCGTCGAAGCCGCCAAGGCGCTCGCTTCCACGCCGGCCGCCGCGAGCGCGCTCCGCCTCTCTTTCGCCGGCGACGTCTCCGCCGAGGTTCGCAAAGAAGCGCTCATTTCGTTGGGAAAACTGCGCGATCCGGAGATCGTCGAAACCGCGATCGCGCTCCTCGCCGCCCGCAACGATGATCCCCGCTCCGCCTCCGCTGCATTGGCCGCGCTCGCCGAATGCGGGGACGTCCGCGCACTCTCCGAGCTGCTGCTCGCCAAAGAAGAACGTTTTCGCCCGCAGCTCGTCGCGCGTGCGTTAAAAGCGATCGGGGGACCGAAAGAGTGACGCGCCAAAAAGAGCTCGGCGATTTCCAAACGCCGCCGGCGCTCGCGGAAGACATTCTCGCGCGTCTTCAAGGTGACTATCGAACGATCGTCGAGCCGAACTGCGGCGTGGGCGCATTTTTATCCGCGGCTGCAAAATATTTCGACGAAAATACGGCGCTCCACGGTTTCGATCTCAACCCAGCGCATCTGGAAATCGCGCGCGCAAATATTCCGCGCGCGCAGCTTCTGGAAGCGGATTTTTTCGAACGCGACTGGAAACAAACTTTCGCCGCGCTCCCCGATCCGATCCTGGTCGTCGGAAATCCGCCTTGGGTGACGAACGCCGATCAAGGCAAACGCGGGAGTATCAATCTCCCGCAAAAAACGAACTTTCAAAAACAAAAAGGGCTCGACGCCCGCACGGGTCGCGCGAACTTCGATATTTCGGAATATATGTTGCTGCACCTGCTCGACGCGCTCACCGGCCGCCGGGCACGTTTGGCGATGTTGGTGAAAACGTCGGTCGCGCGCCGCGTCCTGCTCCACGCCTGGCGAAATAATATCCCACTCGCCAATAGTGCGCTCTACACGATCGACGCAAAGAAACATTTCGACGTCACCACCAGCGCCTGTTTATTCGTCACCGATATTTCCCAGGCACCCGAATATTTTGCCTCGAGCCACGAAAGTCTCGACGGTCCGCCCGCACCGGAAAAAATCGCGCTGATCGGCGATAATTTGGTCAGCGACGCCTCCGCCTACGAAGAGTCGAAATCTCTTCTCACCAACGACGGCCCGCGCTGGCGCTCCGGCATCAAACACGACGCCGCAAAAATACTCGAGCTCACCGAAGTCGACGGCATCCTCAGAAATCAGCTCGGCGAAATCGTCGATGTCGAGCCGGCGCGCCTTTTTCCGCTTCTCAAAGCGACCGATCTCCACCTCGGCAAAACAACTTCGCGATATCTCCTCCTCCCGCAGCTCGAGATGCGCGAAGACACGCGTGCGCTCGCGGAGATACTTCCTCGCACGCACGCCTATCTGAGCCGCCACGAAGCCGCGTTTGCCAAAAGGAAGAGCTCCATCTACGTGAAGCGCCCGCAGTACGCGGTCTTCGGGCTCGGCGAATACACCTTCTCCGCGTGGAAAGTCGCGATCTCCGGGCTCCACAAATCGTTCGAGCCGCGCGCGGTCGGTCCACGCAACGGCCGCCCAGTGATGCTCGACGACACCTGTTATTTCCTCCCGTGCGACTCCGAGGAACACGCCGGCGCCGTTTTGCGCGCGTTTTCGTCGGCCCCTGCGCAACGTTTGTTGCGCTCGATGATCTTCTGGGACGCGAAACGCCCCATCACCGCCGAAGTGTTGCGACGGCTCGATCTCGACGCTGCCGCGATCTATGCTCCCCCCGTTTGACCGCCGGCGAAGAAATAGGTCCAGCCGCGATTCCCGCAGCACCTCGCCGCGTCGCGCCGACGCGTGAAGCGAAGACCGCCCGCCGTCTTCTGTGGATGATTCCCACGGCCCTCTTATTGTTGGTGGCGACCACGCGGATCGTAGTCACCTCCGATTGGTTCTCCCAGCAAATATCTTCGTGGATCGCCGGCGAGCTCGCCGCACGTACGCGCTCCGCGGTGCAGATGAGCGGGATTAGTTTCGGCTGGGATTTTTCACCCTGTTTTCGCGACTTCGAAATATATCGCTTCAGCGGCGCCTATAAACTAAAAGCCACCACCCGCGAAGCTTGTGTAGAACGTTGGGCCTCCGCAGTCGGCTCCGGATTTCACGCGATTCAAGTAAAGCTCGACGCTCCTTCGATCAGTATCGAAGGAGCCACCGCGGAGTCTCCACCCACCGAAGAAGTAACAAAAACTCGAACGGCCTCGGGCGCCGTCGCCAAAAACAATGCGCTCCGTGAAATTCAGGTGGTCTTCGACGATCTCCGGCTCGATTGGTCGAATATGCCGCTGCCCGAAAAATTCGCCGCCGGTACTTATGGACCGATCGATGGAAATCTCTCCGTGCAAGCACGCGCGGGAAAAACATCGGCGACCTTCTTCGTGCGTGAGCCTTCCGGTTCGGCGATGAACGGCCGGATCGCTCCGACGCCGGTGGGTTGGGATGTCAGCGCCGGCATCGAAGGAGATCTCGCGGCGCTCTTCGGTCCGCTCTTGAAGGCCGCCGAGCTCGATATTCGCAAAATGCTCACCCGCGGGCGTTTTGGAGCCGTTTATTCCACCCAAAATCGTGCCGCCACCATCGACGTCGATCTCGAACAATATGAGGTCGACCTGGCGAACGATCTGGTGTCCGCACAACGCATCGTCGATTTCACCGCGCGCCAACAAGCACGTATCTCCGTCGACTTTGTGCGCGGCGAAGTATCGATGCGCGAAGGTCTGGTCGAGGTAAACGGAGTTCCACTGTTCACCTCGCTGGCGATAGTTCCCGGTCCAAATTCCCCGAAATTCGAGGTCCACGCCGATCTGCGCACCACCCCGCTCTTGAAATTACTCCGCTCGGTACCGGGCGCACGCGAGCCCGTCTTCACCAAAGACGTGTCCCCCGCGGTGCAATTCGCGCTTTCTTTTTCCATGTCCGGCGAGCTGCGCGATCCCACCACTTGGCAACCAAAGCTCGAGCACCGCGTCTCGGGGATCGGCGCGAACGGCGAAGGCAGCGGTCTCGAATTATTGAATAGTACCTTCCGATATTATCCACTGACCAAAACCGGGCGCGCCGAGGAGGCCCGTCTGATCGGGCCCGGCAGCCCTTCGTGGCAACCGTATGCGCGCATCCCGTACGTGCTGCGCCGCTGCGTGATCATCTCCGAAGATTCGTCGTTCTTTTTCCACAACGGCATCGAGCTGGTCGAAGTTCAAGACGCGCTCCGCGAAGGTTTGAGCAGCGGTGAAAAAGCGCGCGGCGGTTCGACGATCACCCAACAATTGGTGAAAAATCTCTTCCTCACGCGCGACCGCACCGCGCTTCGAAAGCTTCAGGAGGTGTTACTCACCTTCCACCTCGAATCGACGCTCTCCAAAGAACATATCTTCGAGCTCTACATGAACATCATCGAGTGGGGCCCAGACCTCTACGGGATCAAAGAAGCCTCGCTCCATTATTTCGGCCGCAAGCCGGAGAACCTGAATTTTCGGGAAATGGCATATCTGGCCTCGATAATTCCGAGCCCGATTCCCTCGCATGCACATTATGAAGCGGGTTTCGTTCCGCCGAAACACAACGCGAAGGTCGACCTGGTTTTGGAGCGCCTCTTCAAATTCAACAATTTGACGCAGGAACAGCTCGACGAAGCGAAGCTCACGAAAATTCGATTCACTCGTCCGAAGAAGGAAGCGCAGCCATGAGAGTATTATACGGTGTCGTCGGCGAAGGTATGGGTCACGCCATGCGTTCCGCGGTCATCTTGGAAAGTCTCGAAGCCGCGGGTCACGACGTGCGAATATTCGTCTCCGGGCGCGCCGCAGACTATCTAGAGAAACGTCACCCCGGCAAAGTCAGCAAAATTACCGGGCTGACCATGGTCTACGAAGACAACATCGTTCGGAAATTGAAGACGGCGCTGGAGAACCTGAAATCTTTGGCCGACGTTCCGGAAAATATCATGACCATGGCCGAGACGGCGCGAACCTTCTCGCCGCATGTGGTCGTCTCGGATTTCGAGTCACTGAGTTATATGTTCGCCAAGGGACAAAAGATCCCCATCGTCTCCGTGGACAACATGCAGATCATCGCGCGCTGCCATCACGAAGACGACGTCCTCTCCGAGGAAATGACCTCATTTTTGCTGGCCAAAGGGATCGTCCGCGCCAAGCTCCCGCGCTGTAATTCTTACCTGATCACCACCTTCTTTTATCCACGCGTCAAGCGGGACCGCACCACGCTTCATCCGCCGATCCTGAGGAAAGAAGTCTTAGATGCAAAATCGAAGGTGAAGAGCGGCGAACACGTGCTGGTCTATCAGAGCGGCACCAGCCACGATACTTTGGTCGACGCGTTGAAGACGATCGACGCCCCGTTCCGCGTCTATGGTTTGAAGCGCGGCATCGAGCAGGATGTGGTCGATGGAAATATTACCCACCGCCCGTTCTCCGAACCACGTTTCATCGAAGATTTGGCCACGGCTCGCGCGGTCGTCGCCGGCGGCGGTTTTACCTTGATGGGTGAAGCGGTCTATCTCGGCAAGCCGATGTTCTCCTTGCCGCTGGTGGGACAATTCGAGCAGGTATTGAACGCCAACTATCTCCAGAAATTGGGTTACGGAGAACGCGCCCAGGAAGTCACCACGGAGAGCGTGACCCGTTTCTTGGAAAATGCTCCGCGTTACGAAGAAAATCTCCGCAATTTCGAGCACGATCAAAATAAAGGGCTCTTCGAACAGCTCGCAAGATCGATGGAGGAAGCGGTGAAAGAAGGAGCGCGCGGCGTCGATGTCTGAGCCTGAATTACACGTCGTCTTCGTCGAGCCCGAAATTCACTGGAACACCGGAAACGCGGGCCGCACCTGCCTCGCCGTCTCCGCGCAGTTGCACCTCGTCGGTCCACTCGGATTTTCGTTGGAAGCGCGCGAAGTGCGCCGCGCCGGCTTGGACTATTGGCCGAAAGTCGACCCGAAGTATTACGAAAACTGGTATAAGTTCGAGCCCAACTTATTCTCGCTGGGCACGCCCTATTTTTTTAGCCCCGAAGCGGAGCGCGAATATTGGGATGTCGACTTCGGTGAGCGTCCGGTGCTGCTCTTCGGCCGAGAAAGTGCCGGTTTCTCGCCCGAGCTGCGAAATCGGTATCGCGAACATCTGGTGCGAATTCCGCAGCGCGAGGATTCGATCCGATCCTTGAACGTGTCGACGTGTGTCGGAATTGCCGCCTACGAAATATTGCGGCAGCGAAGAAAAATTACATGAAGAAGGCGACGGTAAATTGTGCGTCGGCAGGCGCGCCCGCTTTATTGAAGCACGCGACGGTGACCAATTGATGTCCTTCGGCCTGATTCCAGCGAACCGGCTTGCAGTAATCCGAGCCGGCGCCGTAAGCGCTGACCAACGCATGTCCGCCCGAGGTTCCGAGGCCTTCGAATTTCACCTCGTAAACGCCGGTGCCCGTCTTCTTCACCGTGTTCGACTTGCCCGCGGAGTTGAATGAGTAGGCCGCCGCCGGCGCGGCCTTGCCGGTCATATCACCGGACCACGCGTAACCGGCCATCGCCCCTTTGGGCACGGCCGCAAACGCCGTAGCAGAGACTGCGAGCGCAAAAGCTGCGGCACCAATTTGCGTAATCAAAGACATTTTTTTGTTCATTTCATTCTCCTCGTTTCGAGCGCGGTAAATCGCGCAGGCATCGTTCCTTGAGTCAAGCCCGGCTCGTGTTCTCGTGCTCCCAGCGGACGGAACCATCTTCAGCGAGGCCCGCACGAAACACGCGAGCGAGGCCTTCTTCCACGGTTACTTTTGGAACGTATCCAAAATCCCGCGCCGCTTTTTCATGACTGAAATAGTGCGACGTTCCGAGCGCGATCGCCGCGCTCCGCGTGAGTGGAGGCTCACCGGAGAGCCGAAATACGCGATAGACCATTTCCACGACTGCACCGAGCGCACGTGCGACGGAGAACGGGATCTTTTTCTTCACCGGAGGCGCGCCGAAACCTTCCAGTACTTTTGCGATAAACTCCCAGAGGAGCACCGGTTTTTCTTGTCCGATGAAATAAGCTTGTCCGCGCGCACGCGAATCCGCGCGCTCCAAGGCGTCGTGAGCGAGCAGATGGGCCTCGACGCAATTATCAATATAGGTGACGTCGACTTTATTATCTCCGCGCCCCACGCGGACTAATTTCCCTTTTTTTGCCGCGTCCAAGAGCCGCGGGACGATCTGCGGATCGCCGGGTCCAAAAATAAAGTGTGGCCGGATGGCCACCGTCGCGAGCTGCGCATCGTTCGCCTTCAAGACCAGCGCTTCACCGGCCGCCTTCGTCTCGGCGTAATGATAGAGATAACGCGCAGGATATCCGACGGTTTCATCTGCATTCTCGAACCCGCCGCGATCACCGATCACCACAGAGGGCGAGCTGGTATAAACGAAGCGCGGCACGCCGAATTTTTTCGCCGCGGCCAACATATTTTCGGTGCCAGCGATATTCGTCTTTCGGTATTCGGCGAGAGGACCCCAATAACCGACCTTGGCCGCGACGTGGAAAATGCTGTCGCAACCTTCGACCGCACGCTCCACCGCAGCGATATCGCCGACGTCGCCACGGATACATTCCACGCCTGCCGCACGAAGCTTTGGATAGTCGCTGCGGCCGAGAACGCGAACTTTTGCGCCCCGAGCGAGCCACGCACGAACGATTGCAGTACCGAGAAATCCGCCCCCGCCGGTGACGAGAACTTTCACGCGGGGGACCGTACCACACATGGACTTCTCCGAGCGGAGATCGCACGATTCAGCGCGTTGAACGGCATCCGCGCCATACTCTCGGCGGTGCTGATTTCGCAGGTCGCGTGTACTGCGGACCCGACCCAGCTCGTCGTCTTCGTAGAGAGCGATCGCTCGAGTGAAAGTATCACCGGCTTCGTCGTGCGCGCACAGAACGATCGCGGCGAAGTGGATACCGCCGAATGGCGGCGCACCGGCGTCCCGCTGAGCTTGGGCATACTTCCTCCGGAGGGAGAGCTCGAACGTCCGTTGACCATCGAAATATCCACCGCCCCCGAAAAAAGAACCGTGCGGCGCTCGATCGCCCGCTTCGTGAAAAATAGAGTGATCGAGCTTCACGTCTGTATTTCCGATCGCTGCGCCGGCGATTCCGGCTGCAATGAAATTTACCAACCCATACTATCCATCGACGATCTCGCCGCGATCGACGAAGACGCGAACGCAACCGAGATGGCCGCGCGCTGTTTTCCCATGTCCCCCGCGCCTCCCGAGGATGGCGGCACCTTTGAGGACGCCGGAGAATCTGCGGAGGCCGGAACGCCCGACGTACCAGAACCGGGAGATGCTGGCCTCGAGGACAGTGGGCTCCCTATGCCCGCGCAACCGGCGTGGGCCCGGCGGATCGGCGGTGTTATGGGGGGCAACGTCGAGGACGTGTTGATCGATCGCAACGGCCACGTATTCATCGCGGGGCAAAGAAATAACCGCGGGTTTATTGCTCGATATTCTCCCGACGGTACCTTGCTCTGGCCCGAACAATTCACGGGCGGGACCTCCGATGTCTTTGCGGTCGCCGAAGGTCCGGGTGCAGAAATCTATGTCACCGGAACCTTCGATGGAATCGTGCACGCCGGAACTGCCACGCTGACACCGCCGGGAACGATGAAAGACGTTTTTGTGCTGCATTACGATACTTCGACGAACGTGCCGGTGCTCCTCCATACCTTGGTTCTCGGGGCCACCGGAGAGCAGCGCGGCCGAGGGATCGCTTTCGGCACCGAGCCCAGCGTCGAACCGCACGCCGCCATCTACCTGGCCGGGGATTTCAAAGCGCGATTCGGTAGCGGCGATTGTTCGCTGCGAGCTCCAAACGCGAATAAATCCGATATTTTTCTTCTGGCGCTGGCGCCGGATCTATCAAGCTGTCTTTGGGGACACTCGATCCACACGACGGAACCGGACACGGCGCATGAGCTGCAATTCGGACGCGGAAGACTGGTGCTCGCGGGCGTCATCAAAGGTGCGGCCCATTTCGACAATGAACAAGAGCCCCTCGCCGAAAACGAAGGCGCCGAAGATTTGTTCTTCCTCCAAATCCCCCTGGCGGACCGCGCGCAGAAAAGAGCGATCGCCGCCGGCGGGGAAATGAAAGACGAAAATCCCCGCGTAATGATCACGGATCGAATTCATCTGACCGGGGACTTCGACACGTCCGCGATCGACGTCGGAGAAGAAGAGCTTCAATTTTCGACAGGCAGCATCCCTCTCAAAATCTCGGTGGACGCAACACTTTCGGTCACCGTTTCTCCGAGTTACACCGAGCTGACCGCCTCAGCCACGACCGCCCAAATACGCGGCCTCGCCGGCGATGACGGCCGCCAAATCGTCAGCGGCCATTTCACGGGCCGGATGACCATCGGCGAGACGATCCTTCAAAGCACGCCGGCGCAAGAAACGAACGGCTTCGTCGCCTTTGTGGATCGAGGAAATATTACCGAAATATTCAGCTTCGGGGGAGGCGCCGAGGTTGAAGTGCGGCGCATGGCGGGGTCGGACACTCACGTCGCGGTCGTAGGAAATTATTCGTTGGGTCCGATGACTTTTCCGGACCGCGACGTGGAGCCGTTGACCTATACCGAGGACGCGGACGGGTTCTTATACTATTTCCCGCGCCGCTAATTTACAGACCGGTATATTCGGTGGCGCCCGCGTCCGGAAGGCCGACGCGCAGCACGTTGAACATATCGCGACGCACCAACGAAGTGAGGACGCCGGCGTTGATCGCCGGGGCGCTCGAGCGAAGGCGGAAGTTGCGCGCATTCACGTCGACGAACCAACCCGTGTGCGTCGGCGACGGCAAATATTGGTTCGCCTGCGCCGTGTGCGTGCCGCCTTCGCGATTGTTGATCGGCTTATCCAAAATATTGTTCCGAATTTCCGCGGTCGCGCCTTGGAGGCGAACGTCGATCGAAGAACAGCCGGTGCCGCACGAGGTGTACGAGTTGTAAAAGGTGTTGTTGTAAACGAGGCTGCCGTTCGACTTGTAGAGATAGAGCGCCACGTCCCGCGAATTCATCGTCACGTTGTTACGGATGATGCCGCCGCGATCTTCGTACGTCCCGTCATAGTTGCGCATGTATTGCGAACCCGTGCCGCCGCCGCCGAGCGAGATCGGGATGAAACAATTGTAGAAAAGATTATTCTCGATGACCGTCCCGCTGCTGTTTCCTTTGCTGAACGCGCCGTAACCCACGCCGCTCGTGCCCGGAAAGATATCGCGAATGACGTTATTGCGGATCCACCAGCCGTTCACCGCGACCGCGTCGATTCCTTCGGCGAGATAGTACGTGGTCGGCGCGGTGAAATAGATTTCCGTGCTCTCAATGACGCCGGCGTCCGGCCACGGCGGATTCGGACCACCCGATACTTTCACACCGCTCTCCGCTCCGGGATGGAGCTCCATTTTTCCACCGGTGACGCGGCCGTGGTGTCCATCGGTGTCGAACTTATAAGCGTGATAACTGCCGTTCCCTTGAACGCGGACAAACAGGTTGATGAAGCGCCAATAGGGGTGGGAAATCTGGAACGCTTCTTCCGCACCGTTGGTCACAATGATCGCGCGATTCGCATTGCGGGCACGCACCGTAATCAAACCCTTGGAGCTCCCTCCGACCCGAGTGACCAAACGCCCCGTGAGGTTATATGTCCCGTCGTTGAGCGTAATGGTCGTGCCCGGTGTGGCGTTATTGAACGCCGTCCGGAGCTGAGCTTCGGTTGATACGTAAACATCCGCAAAAGCGGTGGCAGACACGCATAAGCTGCCCAACATGGTCGCAATCAAAAGTGCCTTCTTTGTTTGTTTCGCCATCGAAGGTCGATTTAGCCACGTAGAAAAAAGCGACGCTAGTTCGCTCGTTCCCTGTGGAATGCGCTGTATCCCCGCCGATTTTCGGCACTTTCTGTGGGCTCACACGAATGACCAATACTGCTACCCTAAGCCCTGAGTGCTGCTCACCCCGCTGGTTATTTACCTGCTGATCGCAGCGGCGCCACACTCAAACGACGCCGTAATCGAGCTCGACGCCGCGGCTTTCGAGCGCGGCGCTCGACGAATCCTTCCGATGATTCAGAAGAGCCGCGAGATCGATCTGCGGGACCGCTACCGCTCCGTGAAACACGCGGCATCGCTCGAAGGCCTGTGGAGATATTCCAATCGCGGCGAGGATCCGGCGGCACCGTCGGTCAATCTCGACGACTCTTCCTGGAAATTGAGGAGCAACGACCTGTCCGAATGGCCAGGCAACGAAACGTTCGGCGATGCGGGTTGGTTTCGCATCCGGATCCGCGGTGCAGATAATCTGGGCGACCGCGCTTTGGGTTTATTGATCTCGAATAGCGGCCCGATCGAAGTCTGGCTCGACGGACAACCGATCTTCGAACAGCCGTTCACCTTCGACCCGACACCCCATCCGCTCTATCTCCATCAAGCGGAACATCTGCTCGCCATTCGTCTGGACGGCGGAGGCATGGAGCAGCTTCGCGATCGTGGTCTAGCGAGCGGATTTTTTCCGGCGCTGGTCGATCTGCAACCTTACTTGGCGGAGGTTCGGCCGCGGCGCGACTCGGCGCCGATCTTCTTCGCGGGTGCAGCGCTCGCCTTGGCGCTGCTCCACCTCTGTATGTACGCGCTGATGCGGGACCGCCGCGAAAATCTATTTTTTGCTCTCGAAGTATTCAGCGTCGCCGGAATATTGGCATCCTCGACCACCACCCCGCTCGCTTTATCCAGCTTCGACCTTCTCTGGCGGGTGAGCGCATTTCAGATCTCGGTCGTGGGTACCGCGCTCTTCGGTTTGATCGCGGCGTATTTGATCTTCCTGCCTGAGCTTCCGAAGAGGGTAAAATATCTTTCCGTGGCAGCTGTCCTCGCGGTCATCGTCGGACAAATCGGTCCGCTCTTCGTCCCGCACCTCTTCGCGATCCTGCTCCTCTTCGAACAGGTCCGGGTGGTGGTGACCGCCTTTTTCAAAAAGATGCCTGGCAGCAAAATAATCGGCGTCGGTTCGGTGATCTTTTTATTCACGGCCTTCCTGCAACTCTTGGCGACGATCAAAGTCGTCGAGCTGTTCGAGCCGCTGATCTATATGTACGGCTTCACCTGTCTACTGATCGCGATGTCGTTCTATCTGGCGCACCGCTTTGCCGGGGTGAGTCGTCTGCAACAGGTGCTCGCCGAGCTGCGCGCAGCTCAATCGCAGCTGGTGCAGTCGGAGAAGATGGCTTCGCTCGGTGCGCTGGTCGCGGGTGTCGCGCACGAGATCAACACCCCGATCGGCGCGATCAACAGCGTGCATGATTCACTGAAACGCGCGCTGGATAAGCTGCGGGCGGAGCTGGAAGCGACGAATCCCAACGCGATCGAAGAAAACAATAAATTGAAGGGCCCCTTCAGAGTGATCGATGACGCGACGCGTGTGATCGAGTCGGGCACCTCGCGGGTCACCGAGATCGTGAAGCGCCTGCGGAGCTTCGCGCGGCTCGACGAGGCGGACCTGAAGAAGGTCGACATTCACGAGGGCATCGAAGACACGCTGATGTTGCTGCACCACCAGCTCAAACATGGGGTCAGCGTGGTGAAAGATTATGGAGAGGTCCCGCAAATCGCTTGTTATCCGAGCCAGTTGAATCAGGTGTACTTGAACCTTTTGGTGAACGCGCGCCAAGCGATCCCGAAAGACGGTGAGATTCGCATCACCACCGGCCTCCGCGAGAAGTACGTATTTATCGAAATCAAAGACAACGGCGCGGGCATTCCGGCCGAAAATCTGAAGAAGATCTTCGACCCGGGATTCACGACGAAAGGTGTCGGCGTGGGCACGGGGCTGGGTTTGTCGATCTCTTATCGAATCATGCAGCAACACAAAGGCGAAATTCGCGTCGAGAGCGAGATCGGCAAAGGTACGACGTTCACGCTCCTCATCCCGATGAATCTCGCGTAGGAAATTGATCGTTATGGGGCTCTTGCGAGGGGTGACGGCCGGCGTCGACTTAGCGGCGATCGAACGCCAGGCGCGGTCGCTGACCGCCGAATACACCGCGGAAAAACAACTCTTCGATACGCTCCGCGCGGATCGCTCGGGCGCGAACGTCGGCGCGCCTCCCGCTTCGCTCGACGGCAGCACGGCGGTCCTGCAAAAAGAATCCGCCAATCCCCATTCGAGGATCGATTGGACGCGTTTCGAGAAATTGAAAAAGGCCTCACCCGCCGAGCTCGATGACGCGATGGCGAAGTATCGAGCGATCGATCAGCTCGATTTAGAATTTTCCAAATTTGTCGGTGCCGTGTTTGCAGAGCGTAATCCACGCGACTTGGAAAAATTGAGCATGCGCGATGCGCAGCTGCTCTACCAACATCTCGGCCGCCTGGTGCTCGCGCTCGATAAAATCGAAGCGGGGCTCGCTTCCGCCGGTGAGTGTGCGGCGACGGCGAACTTCCCGAAAGATCAGTTGAAGCTGATCGGCGAAAATGCGGCCGCGGATATCGAGGCCCTGATCGAAGCGAAGGGCGACAAAGTCACCGAAGGCGGGATCGACGCGCGTTCCGGATATGTCGGCTCCGGCGGGGGCTGGGCGGCGAATTATAATAAAGATCCCTCGCCGGATATGTTGCCGGCCTCGAAGCTCATTCCCGCAGAACAGCTGGCGACCGCCGAATCCGCTGCAGCGAAGCTCGGCGAGCTGTTGAAATCCGATGCTCTCGGTGGCGCATTGGCGAAATTGATCGAAAATGCCGGCGACCGCGGCGGAGAGCTCGCCGGAAATCTACGAGGTCTCGCGCAACTCACCGACGAAGCGCAGACGGGCAACTATCCTTTCTGTGAAAATCGCCAAGAGTATCGTTCGCGCATTCGTTGTTATGCGCCACCGGCCGAAGTGAACGCGGCCACGGCGCAGATGAACAAAGCGATCGAAGGTGCATTGGCCGCCGAAGATCCGATCGGTGCGCTCGGAAAGGCGCTCGGCGAAGAAGCACTGCGCGAGCTGAAGCTCGGGCCGCAGCAGACGAAAGGCTGGAAGCCGAACGCGGTCGCCATACAAGAGATCTTGGCCGGTCATGGTTTGGTCGCGCTGCGCGGCCTCAACGAACGCGTAAATTTGCCGGGAAAACTGGGCGTGGAGACACGCGCCATGATCCTCGACATGACGCAGGCTTTCGTCGAAGGCCGTTTCGAGAGCTGGCGAAACGATCACCCGACCAGCAAAAAACAAGTCTCCGCGCTCAGCGAAGCGCAGGTCGACGTGTGGCTCGCGGATTTCTCCATCGCGCACGAAACGAAGAACACGAAGGATGAACCGGTCACGCTGACCACCTCGCAGCCGCGCGGGGTCGATCTGTTGTGGGCGACCAAAGTCGGCGGGCCGAGCTACGGCTTCGATATTGGGCCGCAGGCGCTGCTCGGATTATTGTCGAATATTCGAAATGACTTCGTGTTGGTCAGCGATCCGCGGTGGCCGAATTTTGCGGGACGCACGAATATTCGACTGGTTCACGAGGCCGCCACCGATAAGCCGGTCTTATTCTGCGAAGGCCCGTCCTACGACTTCCCGTATCCTGGAAAAAGAGCGGACGTCGACGCGGCCGTCTTGAAACACGCGATCGGGATGGCCAAAGAAATGAACCTTCCGCTCTACGTCAGCGGACTGCTCATGCCTTCGGTCAAAGAATTGAAGGTCGGCGGCAAACTGTCGGACCGCGAATTCGTTCTTTTTCCCAGCCGGCTTTGGGAAGCAGCCAGCGTCTTCGGGCTCCACGACGAGCCACAAACGGGGACGTTGATTCGCCGAGCCTCGCGTATCCCGTTTCATGTCGAACTGGGATGAGGTCCCCTGGGGCTCTCCAAAGCTAAGGAGTCCGGTCGAAATAAGCTTGCCATCTGGAGGAGTAACGCAGCCGGTGGAGATGGATCGGCGGTCCAGATGGCAAGATTATTTTGACCGGAGCTCCTAAGCGAAGCGGACCACACCCAAGCCGAAGATCGCTTCGACGCGGTCCACCATGGCGTCGGTGGCCTCGATACGAATCGAGCTGGGCAGCTCCATCTCGACCTCGGCTGTATTCGGAATGCGCACGGTCATCCGCACCGGACAGGTGCCGGGATATTGCACGAAGAGCTTCTTGAGCTCGCCCAACTTCCCGCGCTCGATCTGTGACTCTTCAAGTGAGATCTCGATCGACTTGGTGCGGTCGCGGCGTGCGTCCGCCAAGAGCTTCACGTCGAGACAACGCAGCTTCAGCGTCTGCGACTCCTCGTCGCGATCGATCTGAATCGACGCCTTCACGATCAGCGGAGCATCACTCTTGAGCTGCATCTCGTACAGACCAAATGTCTTCGCGGACACCGCCATTTCGACAGCGCCGGTGAGATCTTCGATCACCACGAACGCCATGCGACCGGAGCCGTCTTTCAACGGACGTTCGCGGATCGAGCTGACGACCGCGCACAACACCACGTCCGCGCGATTTCCTTTGCGCTCGAGATTGGCGATGGTCGCGCTGGCCAAGCGGCGCGTATCGTCTCGGTAGCGATCGAGCGGGTGCCCGGTAACGTAGAAGCCGATCGCCTCTTTTTCCAGCTTCAAACGCTCCAGCTCGGGCCATTCGCGGAGGCCCTCGTCATACGTTTCGCGCGGTTTGATCGCCGCCGCGAGCACACCGCCGAACAATGAAGCCTGGCCCACCGTCTGATCGTGTTGGGTCGATTTCGCGGCGTCGATCGCCCGATCCAGCCCATCGAGCAGCTGCGCGCGCGGGCGACCGAAACAATCGAAGGCGCCCGAACGCACCAGCGCTTCCAACGTCTTCTTGTTGAGCTGCTTCAGGGGCACACGTTCACAAAAATCATAGAGCGACTGAAACGGACCTTTTTTGCCGCGCGCTTCCAGAATCGCTCCGAGCGCGGATTCGCCGAGACCTTTGATCGCACCGAGACCGAACCTGATCTTTCCGCCCGGTACGGTAAACGAAATATCCGACTCATTTACCGTCGGCGGAAGCACCGCGATCTGCATCGACTTCGCTTCGGCGATATATTTGACGATATTCTCCGTGCTCGATGCTTCCGTCGTCAGCAACGCGGCCATAAATTCGACCGGATAATATTGTTTCAAATATCCCGTCTGAAAAGTGACCAGCGCATAAGCCGCGGAGTGCGACTTATTGAAACCGTAGCCCGCGAATTTCTCCATGAGGTCGAAAACCTCACCGGATTTTTCGTCGGAAATTTCCTTCCTGCGGCAGCCGTCGACGAATTTCGACCGCTCCTTCGCCATGACTTCGGCTTTTTTCTTGCCCATCGCCCGGCGCAACAGGTCGGCGCCGCCGAGCGAGTATCCGGCCATGACTTGTGCGGCCTGCATGACCTGCTCTTGATAGACGAAGCCGCCGTAAGTCGGCTTGAGGACCGGCTCCAGCAGCGGATGCGGATACTTCACTTTTTTACGGCCGTGTTTGCAGTCGATGAAGTCGTCGACCATACCCGTCTGGAGCGGACCCGGACGGTAGAGCGCCACGGCGGCGATCACGTCTTCGAAGCAGTCCGGCTTCAGCTTCTTCAAGAGCTCCTGAAAACCGGTCGATTCGAGCTGGAAGACACCAAGCGTCGCGCCCGCCGCCATCAAGCGATAGACATCTTTGTCTTCGAGATGGAGCTGCGAACATTTGAGAACCAAATCTTCTGCGGAAACGCCGGCCTCGACCTTCGCTTTGAGCGCATCTTTCGTCGGATAAGCGCGGCGCAGATGCCCATGTTTCCACAGCGCATCCACATTCTTCGCGTTGAGCTCCGTGCGAATCCGGTGATTGATCAATTTTTCCGCGTGATCGATGACGTCGAGCGTCTTCAGGCCGAGGAAGTCGAACTTCACCAGACCCGCGGCTTCGACGTCGCTCATCGAAAATTGAGTAACTAATTCACCCTCGGTCCCGCGAAATACCGGCACCGTTTTCCACAGCTCGTCGTCCGCGATGACGATGCCGGCCGCATGCATACCGGCCTGGCGATAAAGTCCCTCGAGCTTCTTGGCGATGCCGATGACTTCTTTGTAAATCGGCTTTTCTTGCTCCAGCTCGCGAAACTTAGGCTCCATTTCCAGAGCCTTCTCGATGGTCATCGGCTTAACGTTGCCTTTGTCATCTTTATAAGTATTCGGCAGAAGCTTGGTGATCGCGTTGACCTCCGCGAACGGCACCTCCAGCGAGCGCGCGACGTCTTTGATCACCGACTTCGCTTTGAGCTGCGAAAAGGTCGCAATTTGGCCGACGTTATTCGAGCCATATCGCTGAGTGACATAATGAATAACTTCGCCGCGACGTTCCTGGCAGAAGTCGACGTCGAAGTCGGGCATCGAGACGCGCTCCGGATTCAGGAAACGCTCGAAGAGTAAGTTGTAAGGGATCGGATCGAGGTCGGTGATTCGCAGCGCATACGCGACGATCGAGCCTGCGCCCGACCCGCGGCCCGGCCCGACCGGAATTCCGTGATCCTTCGCCCAACCGATAAAATCGGAGACGATGAGAAAGTATCCCGGAAATTTCATCCGGATAATAATCCCTAATTCTTCCTCGAGCCGCGCCTTATATTGGTCGCGATCGACTCGATACGTCAGCTCGGTAAAGCGGCGCTCCAATCCGGCGCGCGCCATTTCGATCAAATAACTATCGAGGTCGCCGCCGGTCGGGGGCATGAACGTCGGCAAAACCGGCTTATCGAGCTCGAGCTTGAGATCGATCATGTCCCGGACGCGCAGAGTATTCGCCACCGCTTCCGGACAGTCTTTGAACAAGATCTCCATTTCGTCGGGAGAACGAATATAAAAAGCGTCCGTGTCGTGGCGCTGGCGCGTCGGATCGTTGCGCGATTTCCCGTGCTGAATACACATCAACACGTCGTGCGCGGCCGCGTCCGCCTTCATTTTATAATGACAGTCGTTCGTGGCGATCAGCGGAACTTCTTCGTCTTTCGCGAGCTGTTTGAGGTGACCGTTCGCGATCTTTTGTTCCGCGAGACCGTTCTCCTGCAGCTCGAGAAAAAATTGCCCGGGCTCGAAGATCGATTTGAATTCACGTGTGGCGCGGCGGGCAGCGTCCAAATCCCCGTGCAGACAATTATTCGCGACCTCACCACCGAGGCACGCGGTCAGGGCGATCAAACCTTCGGAATGTTCCTTCAATAATTCTTTGTCGATGCGCGGCTTATAATAAAATCCTTCGCGGTACCCCATCGACACGAGGTACATGAGGTTCTTCCAACCGATATTATTCTTCGCGAGGAGGACCAGGTGATGCGAGCGGCGCGCCGTGCGATCGTGGCGCCCCTTCTCGGCGACGTATGCTTCGCATCCGAGGATCGGCTTGATGCCCACTTCCTTGGCGCGTTTGTAGAAGTCGATCGCGCCGAAGAGATTGCCGTGCTCGGTGACCGCGCACGCCGACATTCCGAGCTCTTTCACTCGCGGGCTGAGCTCCGGCATGTGGATCGCTCCGTCGAGGAAGCTGTACTGCGTGTGGAGGTGCAGGTGCGTGAAATCAGCCATAGGGATTGTGGTCCAAGAGGCACGAGACCACAACAGGATGTGCTAGATCAAGCGCTCCGTCTGCTCCGCTCGATCGTCTATTTTTCCGGGGAACGCCGGCTTTTGCGCGAAGGCTCCCGGGGTCCGGTCCATCCGAAGATCGCCAAATTCGTTCGGCCCGCGGCATCGAAAACGACGCCCTCCGCGCGCAACTTTCGCAGCTGCAAGCTCGGGCGCTCCACGTCTCCCCGATGCGATATTTTTCCGGCGGCGTTGATCACGCGATGCCACGGAACTTCGATCGATCGTTTGCGCGGTAAATTCCGCAGCGCCGTCCCCACCGCACGAGCCGCGCGCGGCGAGTAAACATAAGTTGCGATCTGTCCGTAGGTCGCGACCTGCCCTCTGGGGATCAGCTTGGTGAGTCGATAAACCTCTTCGGTGAAGTCTTTATCGCCGAAGATATTCGCGCCGACTTTCAGCAGCCCCATCCGAACGGGCTGATACCATATCCCTGCGCCCACGGCATCTGCGGGAAGATGTTGGTGACCGAGATCTGATCACGCCCGCGCCCGCCGCCCACGGTATTTCCGTAACCCGTCACGCCGATTTCGTCGCGGCCGTGATGTCCCTGAAGGTTATTGAAATTACCCGTCGCATAGAGCTGATCCGCGCCAATGCCACCTTGCAGAGTATTTAGGTGGCCGTGCGCAGTGAGGGAGTCTCTTCCGGCGTTTCCGTACAAACTATTGCGATTACCGTTGGCATTCAGGAGGTCCGAGCCTCCGCCGCCGCGCAACATATTCCCGTTGCCGTTGGCCAACAAACTATCGTTGCCGCGCCCGCCGACCAGCGTATTTCCGTGTCCGTTTGCGGCGAGACGGTCAGCTCCGCCATTTCCGCGAAGAACATTTGTGTTGCCGGCGACCTGCAGATTATCGGCTCCACGTCCGCCGACAATTCGATTTCCGTTACCTGCAACTTGGAGCGTATCTTTGCCCTGATTTCCGCGGATCACCCCGCCGTCACCGGTCGAATTGATAAAATCGGCGCCCCGTCCGCCCCGGATATTCACGCTGTCCCCGGTATTGGAGATCCGGTCATTTCCGAGGCCGCCGTTGATCCGCGTGCCGTTTGCTTGATTGAAAATCTGATCGTTGCCGTTGCCACCGCGAACGCGGATCGGCACATCGACGTTCGAGGCGATAGCGATCGTATCCGCACCACCGCGCGCGTTGATCGTCAGACGGCTCATCTGATCGCGCGAAAAAGTGAAGTTGCGATCTTTGCCCTGCCCGTACGCAACGTTGACCCCGTAGGAACCGTTGTCCAACGCGCGAATATTGAATTGGTCACCGGCGCCGGAGCCCGAGAGAACGAACCGACCATCCTTGGTCTGGTTCACTCTCGGTTCGTCGGCCCGCGTGGTCCCGGGAAATTGTGTCTGTCGAATTCCTCCGACGGCGTTCGTCATAAAAGCCTCCTGGCACTGACTTGCCCCGAACTAATTCAAGGAGGGTGCCAACGTTCAAACAGCCTCGAATCGTTCCGAACCGCCCGCGAGAAGAGTGCAAACGCACCGCGGCGCGTGCATGCTGGCCGCGTGCGTCGCCTGGTCACCGTATTTTTGGTCGGCACGGTCGCGGGTGGGTTGTGCGATCAGATCCATATCCAAACGAAGACGACGGTCTACGAAAATCCCGACTTCTTCGGCCAACCCTGGTACATCCCCCTGGTCTTCGGGACAGGTATCACGCTGGCCTTCATCGCCGCGCAGCGTTTCGCCAAGAAGATGTGGCCGAACGAAGGTCCGAAGAACGGCGCGATCGCCGCGGAGCTCGCCTATTTTTTCGTCGCCTATTTTGCCAGCGCCACGTTTCAGCACAGCCGCCCGCTCCTCACGGTGATGCTCTACATGACGTTTGCGCTCCGGATCCTGCTCGCGCCCAACACGAAAACGATGGTCACCTTCGCGGCGCTCTGCGGGATCGGCGGCACGACCATCGAGATCGTTCTCAGCGCGCTCGGCTCCTTCCACTACGCGCACCCGGATTTTTTCGGCGTCCCTTACTGGTTACCTGCGTTGTACTGCCACGCGGCCCCGGCGGGCCTTTCGCTCGCCCGCCGATATCCGCTCTCCTGAATCGGCCCAGAGCGCGCCGGTGCTCGCCCGCGCCCAAACAACTGTCTCTGCGGACACTTCGAGCTCCGGTGACTCGAAAACAGAGTATCTGGTGAAAATTTCGCGCTTGCGGCCTCCGCCTTCGAGAATCACGGTCACCGGAAGATCGTCTTCGCGGAGGTCACGCGAGCTGCGCAACGCCACGCGGGCGCGATTATTTTCGATTACTATTTTTATGCCGAGAATGTTTTCGTCGCGAAGATACTCTTGGCCGTACGCACCTTGCGGAAGCTCTCCCGTCTGGTTCAGAGAGCTCTGGGCCGCCGGGGCACCCAGCTGATCCAAAGTCCAGGTCCACCCGGTCATCAGCTCGGGAGGGCGTGATAGTTGCCGGCTTAATAAATAACGCACGATTTTCAGGTGCGCGGTCATTTGCCGGGCGCGCTCTGCGAACGCCGGGTGCGAGCTCGCATAACCCGCGTTCGCACCTTTTTCCCGCGCCATCCGTGCCCAGACTTCGACGGCACGCGCAGGGTCGTAGCCCGCACGCGCCATCATCTCCAAACCGACAATATCCGCTTCCAACTCCTGCGAACGATCGAAAGTCTCCGCATCGGTGCTCAACACCTCGATCGCCGCGCGCGGAGTGTTTGGATTTGCGAGCTCCACCAAACGTGCACCGAAAAACGCTCCGAACGGCGCCAGCGTTTTTCGCAGCTCGCGCGTGGTGCGGCGCTCGGTGCCGTGTCGCGCGGCCACGTGAGCAATCTCGTGTCCGACGATCGCCGCAAGCTCGTGCTCATCGCGCACCAGCCCGCTCTGCAAAAGTCCGGTGGCCACCACCAACTGTCCGCCCGGAAAGCTCCAGGCATCCGCGTCGGCGGCGCCGAGCACATGTGCCTCCCAGGGTACGGGCGGCATCCGCGCTCGATTTTCCGGGACCGCCAAAATCCGCGCGACCACGGTGCGCACCGTGCGCGTGTAAATATCATCCGGATCGGTGCGTGCGCCGAGCGCCTCTGCCGACGCCAACAAGAGCGTCGACATCTTCGTGCCCAGCTCGACGTCTTCCTCGAGCTGATAGGCGTTCAGCGTCGCGCGCCCGGTGACATAGTCGATCGAAGAGGCGCAAGACGGGAGCGTGAGCGCGATCAGCGGAACGAGGGCGAAGAACCGAGATCCCATCTCTTGCGTCTTCGATACCGCATGCGCGGCGGCTTGAGGACGGGGGTGATCGCAAACGCGCTCGAGCTGAGCGATAGTGAGCGCGGTTCCTCGATGTTCCGGCGGGCACGCACCTCGTATTTGGCGGCGGCGATTCTGGTCTCCGCGTGTCGAACTTCCTATTACGCGGAAAAAGGCGACGAACGTGTCCTCGAAGCGAACTATCCGATGGCGATCATCGACTATGACCACGCGCTGAACAACGAGCGCGGTCTGAGCGAAGAAGAACGGGAGCAGATCCTCGCGAAGAGGAATGACGCAATTGCGCGGTACACGGATCAGGTGTTGAGCGAGGTCCATCATTACGTGGCCGGCGGCCAGCACGATGCGGCGATCCAGAAATTGGCCACTCTGCGCGCTTCACCTTTGTTTCAGCTTCACGCACCGCGGGAACGGCTCCGAGTGGCGCTGGAAGAGGTCGCGGAGCAACGCTGGCAAACGATGGTGCCGCATTTCGCCGGACACCGATATTTAGGCTCGGTTCCGCTCGCCGAGTGGATCGCCGCTGCGGTTCCAGACTATTTCCCAATTCAAAACAAACTATCTCTGGTCCGCGCGGAAGCGGCGAATTACCACCTCCAGCTGGCGTCCCAGTCACAACTTGGGGCCCGCCTGATCCACCTGCGCGCGGCTCAACGTTTCGGCGCGACGGGACACGAAGCCGAGATCGCAGCCCTCTACATAGAAGTGGCAAAATTAGCGCAAATAAACTATCTCTTGAGCTCCGAACAGCTCGCGGATCCACGCTGTGCGCCTTTTTTTGGCCGCCTTCGAGAAAATCTCGGCGGAAACAAAGACGGGCTGGCGATAACGTTGCGGGTGAAGTTGGAGAGCTGCGTTCACGTGGAAGAACGTTGGTCGGAGGAGGAAGAATTCAGCTATTCCGAGCCCGCGCCTTACCAGGAGACTATCGAGGAACAATATTATGCGCCGGCGCGCGACACCTGTCCCGAGGGACAGTGCCTGCGTTACGACGCGCTCGGCGTATGCGTCGAAAGAAAATATGCCGATGAATGTACGGAGTCCGGCGTCGTGTTGCGAACCCGTGAAACGGAGGTCACCCGTTTTCGCACGCGAACCGCCACCCTCTCCGCGGTCGTCGGCAAACGCCGCTTGGCCAGCGGGGTAAAGGGCCTGTTCGAGCTGGTCGCTCTCGAGCAACAGCGCTCCATGGTCTTCGACCGAATTTTATCGATCGAGGAAAAAGAGGTTTGGACACCGGCTTCTTCCTCCCGATTTTCCGCGGTTTCGCTGGAAACTTTGTCGCTCGGGGTGGCGACCGAGGTCGGGAACCTGGTGCGCCAGCAGATGACCGCATTTCGTACGGGCCTCGAGCACCAGCGCGCCGTCCAAGCGACGCTGGCCCTGCAAAAAGGGATGGAGCGTGAAGCCGAAGCCGACTTCGTCGTCGCCTCTTTGATCAGCAACTATCCCCCGGCGGCGGCGAGCAACCATTTCGTGAACCGATATGGGCTTCACGCGGAACCGATGATGCAGCTCCTCCGGGGAGCCATGGAGCCGATGCCCACCGCGTTCTATCCGATCAATTTCGGTGCCGTCGACCAACCGGACTATCGATATCTTCCGGTCGAAGAAACAACAGCGAGACGTGGCGCAGAGATCAGATCCGGTTTGGGAATCGATTTTTACGCGCGCACCGATTCTTCGCCGCTCGATACCTCGAAGTGGTTTCAGTCGGCGGGCATCCGTTTCCGCCTCGAAGGTACGGTACTTTCGTTCGAAGGGCGAACACCGGAGCTCGCCGGAGATTCCTCGGGGCTGAATATTTCCATGCGCGCCGTCTACGGAAAAATCGAGAATTTAGGAGTATTGTTTTCGGCCGGTTTCGCTTGGGATCATGAGCGTTCCGAAACGAACGAGCGGAGATATTTCCTCGGGGCACCGCTGAGCATCATCATTCCGCTCGGACGAGTATTGAGCCTCGAAGCACAGATCGACCTGAATTTTTTCCATTTGAAAAAATGGACCGACGACCAACCGAACGATCCCCACTATTATTCGCCGGTCTCACTGCGGGCGGAGATCGATCTCGACGGCCGCGGATATTTCGCCGTCGTGCTGCGACACTATCTCGGAGCCGGAGAAGACAAGTTGATCGACGGCGGCTTGGAGCTGGGGTTGAGGTTATGAAGTATCTCGCTTTGGCGTGGTTATTGTTGCCGACCGCCGCCTCCGCTTATCCCGGCACCCTTTCTATGGAGCGCTCCGTCAAATTAATTTGGGAGGTCCGGCGCACCAGCGCGGAAATTCCAGTGGAGATCGAGAGCGCCGGTGAGTGGTCGCATATCTCCACTTGGCTCCAGCTCACGGGTGGCATGACCATGGATGAGCCCGGTACCGATCTCGGTTCGCAGCTCGGCTTGGAGTGGTCGCTGAAATTAGGCGTCACGCCAAACCAAGCCCCAAACTATCGAGACCTGGCGCCGCTCGCCTTCGATGGAAGTCTGGCGATGGCCCTCCGTACTTTTTCGTGGAGACGCCCATATTACGGCGCATTGATCGTGCTCGCCGGCGGAGAGCTCGGTGCCGGCGGAGGCCACTGGTGGTCCGATTCCGCGCGTATGACATTTTTCGGCGGCGCACGATTGGTCGCACAATCGATCGACGGTGCATCGAATATCGAGCTCACTTATATTCTCGCGCCCTTCGAATTTTCGGGACGCCCCGAGCTCGTCGCCAATTCCCGGCGCGTCGAGCACCGCGCGGGGATTACTTTTGGGCGCGGACTATTGGGCGTCGGGGCCTGGGTCTACGGCGTCGTGCAGTCGGTACGTCTCACCGGCGGTGAGTCGCGAATATCTGCAGATGGATTTGGATTCGGAACGACGCTCGAGCTCCGCTTCGATTAGTACGCAACCCATCCACCAATGACGTCGCTCGGCACTTGACGTCCTGGGCGGCTCGCCCGGCCGACTCATCCCCGCTTGAATTGTTCGTAGTGACGTCGGACGCGATCGACGTACTCGGGCGACGAGAGGCAACTTCGCTGCAGTTCTTCAAGCAGCTGGTGTTCAAAACCAGAAATCGGACTATTCGGTTCGACAGTCGGGCCGCGCATCAATTCCGCGCCTTCCCGATCGCCGTGCATCCATTTCACATAGAAACTCAGCGGTTCCCATCCATAACCGATCATCGCAACATGTTTGGGCGCTTCTCGTCGGTCGAGATCGCGGCGATAGACCATGAACATGACGCGCCGACAGTCGCAGCTCTTTCCCATGCAGAAAGCTTCGGCGAACGCATATTCGCCCGGTGGGATCCCGTTTTCCTCGCTGAAAAAGAAAATCGTGCGGGTCTCTCGATTCGCGAGATCCGGATGACGGTTGAAGAGAAGCTCGAAGGTTCCTTCGCCGTCATCAACAACGACTTCGGCCTTCGGCGATCGCGTTGTCGTCCGCGCAGACCACGGTTGCTTCAGCTTCATTCGCCCCATGCATCGTGCTTCTACGTGGCACCGACTGATGCCAATCGATTCACGACATCGACCGTGGTGAGGCATCCACCGGATCGAGTCAGGCAATTGGTGATGGGAGGGCCGGCGGTCCGCGATCGCGCAGAAATAGAGAGGGGCGGGCGCAGGGCAATCGCATCTAATCCTTCGCAAAACTGTGCAGAACTTCCATGAGATAATCATTGTCCCATCCTG